>Ga0193952_1000016_pt1 | contig 89998 bp, 114 predicted proteins | sample BB_3_MG_FD_140368 | JGI IMG/M metagenome (GOLD analysis project Ga0193952, IMG submission 140368) | Microbial mat bacterial communities from the Broadkill River, Lewes, Delaware, United States - BB_3_MG | ecosystem: Environmental > Aquatic > Freshwater > River > Microbial mats | place: USA... | reverse complement strand
GACTTCTCTGGTAATAACAGAAGAGGCTTCACTGCAGAAATTGAAATCAATGGTACTATCCATGAGTACTCACACCCTAACAGAGTAATTACCGATGTTTCTATAGCTACTGTAGTAGTTAAAGATGGCGACATCAAAATTACAAAGTCAATGGACGGTACAACATCTACTGCTCCTGGTAAGCCTATGTGGAGTATTACAACTAACTCGTACCACAAGGTATCTGCTATGTGTCTATCTCCGAACTTCTGGGATGACAACAAAGTCGGTTCTAAACACTACTTCTTCTTATTAGACCAGTGTAAGAATCCAGACAGCATCAGAGGTCTTTATAACGAAGACTTAAAACCTGAACTCATCAAACACCGTAAAGTATTCGAGACCTTAGGAGCTCAGCTTAAATGCCCTGCTTCTGACTCTCAAGTATCTGGCCTTGGTTTCAACTCGACAGTTAGAAACGAACTAAACGTAAGAGCTGACAACAGACCTTACATCATTACATTCTAAAGGAAACAAAATGATTAAAGACCCATTCGCATATTCTACACAAAATAAACTTAGATTTGCGTCCCCAAGAGGTGACTTAACTGCTGAAGACCTATTTGATCTTCCATTAACATCTGCTAGAGGTATTAGCTTAGACTCTATCTCTACAACAGTGCTTGAGGAGAAAGCTGCTACCCCAAGAAAAAGCTTGGTAGTTAAAGAGACGACAACTAACATAGATGCTGATGTAAAAATTGCTATTATCGAATACATAGTTGCTTACAAGCAGGAACTTGCTTCTGCTAAAGAAGGCTTAAAAGCTAAACAAGCTAGAATACTTAAAGTAGAAGAAGCATTACTTGCTAAAGATGAAAAAGCTTTAACTAAAGCCTCTAAGAAAGAACTAGAAGCAGAGCTTGCTGAACTAAGAAGCTAACTTATAAAGGACATCTATGAATTACAAATATAAACCTAAAGGCTACGTGCCAATAGCGGGCGATATAGTGGTTTGGACAAAGCTGCCACGTACTAACAAGAACAGAACTAAGGACAAGCCTTATATAGTACTAGAAGTAGGTAATTCTAAATGTACTATTATAGTAGATGACAATGGAGATACCGGGCGGTACGGATCAGGTCATGGTTTCAAAGTTATTGAAACAAGACCAATCTCTGAAACTAAAGTAGGAGACAGTATTATATGTATAGATGACTCAGCTCACTGTGCCTTTAAAGCGGGAGATATTACTACAATTAAAGAGATGTGTATCTACAATTCATTTACCACGGCTTATAATTGGAACATTATGGGATACGAGCGTGATGGTTTTGTAGTACTCTGCCAAGAAGAGACTGCTGAACAATCTTTAGCACAACCATTACCAAAAGTAAGGGATAGAGTAATTGCTCTTAAAGAAACACTCCCTAATGAAGGCAATCATAAAGCAGGAGATATAGAAACTATTACTAAGGTGGAAGGTCCAAATATATGGGTATCTAACACAAACGGTTATCCGTGGACATTAGGCTTAACTTGGAAACTCTACGAAGAAGTTACTAGTCCTACTGAACCACCTATAAAGGAACAAACTATGGAAATAACAGACCATGTGATCAACATCGAAGATACCTCACTAGCTGATAGACTTAGATTACGACAAGTACTACTGGACAACGGACAAGTTATGGGATATGAACCAGGTTCTAGCTTTCTTAGAGGAGAGGGGAGTTCGTGTTACTATTCGACAGGGGACTGGATAGCTGGAAGCAAACGTACAAAAACAATCACACTAGTCGACTTCATCAAACAGTATAGTAAACAGCCTAAATTACACGACCTGGCTTTTAGTAAACGTGATGGAAGTAACTGGACTGAAGCAGAGCACATAAAAATATTTGATTTTGTAGGTGATGATGGTCCTCCGAAGACACTAGATAATCTTTATGTTTATCCTGATATGTCAGGAGGGCCATACTACAATTGGTATGAACAGAAAATGGATCACTGCTTAAAAGTATATTACGAAGATGTGTTTCCTGAATCCTCTAAAGAAGAATATCCTCGTATGGTAATAGAAAAACCTATAAAACCAGAAAAACGCCCAAGGCTAATAAAGGAAGAAACTACCAACAACATGGTAAAGCCAGGCTATCCTATCTATAAAAAATGGGTACATGATGATTCTGTTTTCAAGTTTACAGACGTAACTAAGGCTACATGTGTTATACCTGATATTATACGTAAGGTAGGAGAATCAGTAACCAGTATAGCTGACCATTATCATAACTACTGGGAAGACTTTGATCCTACTAGTTCTGAAGGTTACAATCATCAGTATAATTACTTCAAGTCTAGACTTGATAAAATCGACTTATCATTCTTAGTCCATAACAACATAGTAGTTAAGACTTTCGGCTCAATTCCACTAGCTCAAGCTATTGTAGACAGGGCACATGAATGTGGAGGGTACAATCCTGGTGACATCTCATACTATATTTGTATTACCAGCAGTACTAAATGCATAGGTAGTAATACCTCATACGCAAGTCACGGAATTGAAACTTACTACGAAGACAACGACTACATGATCCTCACATGGGAAGAATTACTAGCCTACGAAGATAACATAGAAGAACCCGAAGAGATACAACTAATAAAGGAAGAACCAATGAAAAACCCATTTAAAAAAGGTGACATAGTAAGAGTACTTAAGCCAGGGGGTTGCGGCAGAAGAGTAGTAGGTGCTACTCATACAGTACTAGGTACTCGTTATGATAATGAGTATATATATTACAAACCAGATTTCTTCTCTCACTACACTAACTTTGAATTAGTCGAACCTGCAGAGCTTATAGAAGTAGGATCTAAGTGGGAACGTAAAAAGACTAGCCAAGCTGGTGAAGCTGGTGAAATTATTACAGTAAGTAAAGTAAACCACTATATCTATTTTAAAAATGGGTTCTCCTCTTTACAAAAAAGACCTTTTTTAGAACGATTCAAATTTATATCAAGCCCAATTTGTGCTTCAGCAGCAACAACAGAAACATCAGAAACAACAACTCCAAAGGAAAACATTATGACAGATATTTCAATTAAAGTAAACGGACAAGAAATTAACACAGTAGCAAAAGCTAGTAAGCCTAAATCAGATTACAAACTTAGACCAGCAATTATTGCAGATTATTACTCAGCAGACAACATGCTATTGGAAACTAAAAGATTTAGGGGAAAATCGGCAAACGCAGATGCACAAGCACATTTAGTAACTCTAATTGCAGCACATCCAAATGCAAAAGTTGTACCATATACAATTGGTAAAGCAAGCAAAATCAAACATCAATTCACAACAGTATCTTAGTAATGACCAATGAACAATTATTAATTTACCTTTATGGGATATATCCTGAAGGTGGTTGGACTGTGTTGTGGAGCATATTATTAATAGCATCAATTGCTGGATTATCATTTGCTTGGAGTCAAGACAGCCTATATGATAGCTCTAATAAGGAATCTTGTTGGCACGTGTCAAAGTCTCCTTGGGTAAGGTTTGGAAAGTTACGATGGATTATTCCAATGGTATTAGTAGTATTTATACTAATATCTAATTTAATACCTGATAAAAAGACTTTTCTACTGTTAGTAGCAGCACCAACTATTATGGAAAGTATTGAATCCCCAGAAGGTAAACTAAATAAGATTAACAAACTATTTGATAAAGCTTTAGATAAAGCAGACAAGTACATAGACAAACAGTAACATTACAAAGTCACCACTAATCTGGTGGCTTAACTAATCTTACAAAAATTTTTAAGGAGGAACTAACAATGACAGATGAAGAACTTATCGAACAATACAAAGCAAAGGGTGGAACTGTTAAAGTCTATACAATAGCTAAAGACGAAGTAAGCCCCTATACAGGAACTATTGAACCTGTAACTGAACAACCTATACAATATGACAACTATAACAAACGAATTTATACTAATCTGAATAAGACTTTACTATTTACTAGCCCAGATACGAACACATTAAACTACGGAGAATAACATGACAACAAACGAACAATTAATTATTACACGAAACATACAAGCACAATTAGACGGAGCTTCAGTAGCACCAATATGTGTAGCAGGTGTCCCAGGTACGGGTAAATCTACTACAATCGCACTTATTGCTACTGAACTTGGAATGAACATAGCAACTGAATCGGCTCCCTGTTTGACTCACGAAGTACTTTCAGGTCAATTTATAAATCTATAAAAATATAATTTAATTAATGTGATGAGAATACACAAATGATAGTATTAATTAATGTATAACACTAATAGTAATTTATTGCAGGCCTCGCTATACGGTGACGTATAGTAGCAATCCCTTTAATTGCTGGAACCTCTTTAAGGTAAACTACTACAATATCGGAGAAATCACGATATGAATGTTTGAAAACAGTTTACTATAAGACAATCAGCAGCCAAGCTCCTAAGTGGGAACATATGGAGAAGGTTCAACGACTAGTGCATTTGCACGTACACCCAAGTGGGTGGAAATAGGGGACATCTTTAAACCTAGTTTATCTAATGAACATTTAAGCGTACTTAAGTTACAATATTATTTAAGGAATTTATATGGAATTAGATACATCAAATATTAAACAAAAACACTCAGCTATTAAAAAGTATAATAGTCTTTTAGAGCAAATAGCAACTACACATACTTACTATGACTACTCCAAATCAGTTTATACTGGGGGTGGATAACCCTATTATTATCAATTGTCCTGAACATGGAGAGTTTTTACAAACTCCTTATGCCCATTTCAACTTAAATAGGAAATGTCCTAAGTGTGCAGTTATTAATAGATCCAAAATTAGACGTAAATCAACTGATGATTTTATATCAGAAGCCAATCAAATACATAATAAAGTATACGATTACTCTTTAGTCAATTACATAAACACCAATACAAAAGTGACAATCATTTGTCCAATTCACGGCAAATTTGAACAGCAACCAGCAGACCACTTAAGAGGGCATGGTTGCTCAAAGTGTGGTTCTACTGATGTTAATGTATTAACTAAAGAAGAGTTCATTTTAAGGGCACGAAATACACATGGTAATAAATATGACTATTCTAAGTCTATTTATATTCGTGGTAAATACAAGTTAATTATTACTTGTCCTTATCACGGGGACTTTACACAAACTGCCAGTGATCATTTAAACGGCAATGGTTGTCAAATTTGTGGAGAGAATCGTAAGCGTGCTAAATATTTTAATGAACCTACGATCTTATACTATCTGTATTTTCCAGCTTTTAATGCTTACAAGATTGGAATAACTCTTGAATCAAGAGGTATTAAAAAACGATTTAACACTGAGAAAAATTTACAATACACAATACTTAAGAGTACTATCTACCAAACTGGTAAAGAAGCATATCTTGAGGAACAACGTATTCTAAAAACACATTCCAACCACCGTTATAAAGGACCAAAGTTCTTTGCTAAAGGTGGTGAATCAGAATGTTTTAATATTGATGTACTAGGTCTCAATAAAGATGAAGATATAGTCTGGTCTATGGCGTGAGCTATAGCAGTCAATTCATTTTGACGGGTAAGGTATTAACGAACCTTACTGAACATAACGCTTCCGGATACTGTAGCTGCTGATCAATACCAAACGAATTCGCTGGATGGTTCTAAACCATTAGCAACTGTTTGGTCAATTCCAGAGATGGTAGCAAAAGCTATCAGATTAGCAGCTGATAAACCAACTGTACTACTTATTGACGATTTCCACATGGTTTCACCACATTTGCAAGCATACTTTTATGGTTTACTACTCGAACGTAGATTAGGAAACTATAAACTATCTGACAATATTGCAATTGTTCTTACAATGAACAATTCTGAATCAGCAGGTTTTAGTGGGATTAATTCAGCAGTACGTAATCGTATGGCAATATTAGAGATTGAATTCAACTTTGATTACTGGTTCGAGAATTACGGTAAACGACTGCATTACTTGGTGGCCTCTTTCTTAAAGAGCAAACCTCATAATTGTATGGAGGAAGAAACTACTGGAGTTATTGGATACGCAACAGCTAGAGCTTGGTCTGCAATTGCAGCAGAACTTTCTTACTACTCTGAATCAGAGATTTCCCAATTAGGTTATAAATTAGCTGGAATGCAAGTTTCTAAAGAAGTTTCTAGAGCATTTCAAACACATATAGCGTATATCGCAGCAATTGACTTTACTAATACAGTCAAGTCTAGGGAGTTAGTTGATTTATCTAAAAGAGAGCCAATTGACTCAACTATTTATTCATACATTGTTAATTTTATTAACACACTTGATGATGGAATTTACTTGATGAACTTATTAGAGACTAATATTGAACAATCAACTTTTGTTGGATTTGTACTTGGAGAAGTATATACAAGATATATTGACAATAGTATTAAGCTTACAGATGGTATACAATTTATTATTGATACAATTATGTCAAACCCAAAATTATCAGCAAATTATGCAAACACATCTCAAGTATCTTTGGATAAGACATCTAACTTAAAATTTGAGCACCTTCCAATACTTATGGACAGAGCACAAGAATACTTAATTTAGGAACTTACTATGGTACCAAACTACTATCTTGAGTCAATACTTCCATTTGGAGTTTTAACAGGTTCTAGAGCATTTAACTGTTTCACAGAGGAATCTGATTGGGATATTGTTATATTAGAAAAGGACTTACCTGATTGGGAGTTGGCAGAGGATTACCAATCCACAGATTTCATCAAAGATCCTGGGAACGAATCTAGAGATGGAGGTAAACCTGGATACGATTTATCTGAGTACTCTGAATTTGACGATGATCCATTTCTTGAGTATGATCAAGCAACCATTTGGGGACCTTTGATACAAATTATTAAGTATTGGTACTATACAGATTCAAATGAAGAAATTTGTATAAATTTATTTGTTTATTCTGATTATAACAGTATAATACTAGATAAATTTAAGGAATTGAATGCACTTATGAAGTTTACTAAAGGATCCTTATTAAAAGATAAGGAAATTCGTATTCAAGCATTCACAGAGATTATAAACAAAGTTGGTATCACAGATACTCCATGTTAACATACTAAAGGAATTACCATGAACAAAACAGAATTTTTATATAATGCATCGCATTTTATATTCAAGGAAGTGGCAAAGAATACTAACCTTCTTTGTGGACTTAAAAAATCGTCTTCTATGATTGTTAATCTATTCACAACTTTACCTCTTAAAGTTGAACTTAGACACATCACAGATCAACCAAAACCAAGTAAGAAGCTAAATGCATTAGGAGAATTTGTACATGCCTACATCAAACATGATGATGCATCACAAGTTTATATAGCATTCTTCTACAAGAGTGAACGTCAACTTAACAAAATTTACAAAGCTATTGAGAAACACCCAGAGTTCTTTGCTTATTTATATATGCGAGAGGCCCTGAAACTCACTAGATTAATGAATACTAAGACACATTATAATATGATGTCTGCAATAATTAAGCATTGTAACCCAAGCATTTCTGTAGATTCACATTATCAACTTAGCCAAGTAGCCTGCAATTATTCAGTTAACAGCACTCTTAAAAGCTTATTTGAAAATACACAAATTAAAAACTTGGACAAAATCCTATTAGGTCAATCTTACAATGTCTCTTATGATGGCAAATCAGAGATGGATATTGTTAAAGAGCTTATCGAATTCGACCCAACTGCTAAAGCTGCACCAATCAAACTAGATGAACAATTTAGCTACGACGAGTGGTCTAATGAAGTATTTGATTCTACAGATAACCCAATTGATCCAGATGAGGCATTAACAACCAATTTAGGGGAATCCATTTCAACTCACTTAGCAACTATGGCTAAAGGTGGAGGTTCAGCATCTATCTTTGAAGAGTTCTTTAAAGCTAAGAAAGTGAAGACTGGATGGTTTAAGAAACTGGCAGCAAAGTTTGAGCGTGATGTATTTTATATGACTAATTCATTCAAATCAGAATGGTCTAGTTTAAATATTACTTACAGACATAAATTCAAAGCACCTAAAGCTAAGTACCAAGACAACAAACTTTCAGTTATACTGTCAGTTGACCATTCTGGGTCTGTGTCTACAGAAGGACTCCAGAAGTTACTATATTTATTTGAAAAACACTCTAAGAAGATTACTCAATTATTTGTATTAGTGCATGACACTGAAGTAGTTAAAGAGTTCTTACTAGAGTCTGATTTTGATATTAGTACTAACCCAGACTTTGTACAAGCCCTTGCATACAGATTTGCTGTTGGAGGTACTTCACACAGAGACGTATTTGCAAACATTAACTCTAAACTGGAAACTAAAGTAATTGATCCAACAAAGACTATATACATTAGCTTTAGTGACAATTTTTCAGATATCCCAGAATCTTGGGCTATGTTTCCAAAGCTTAAACAACTATCAACAACATTCTTAAGCCCAGTTAACAATCCAGTCGGATTAACTGGTGCTGCAGATATAACAATGCAATAAGCAGGATTTATTCCTGCTTAAGCTTATTAGAGCATATTTTATATATGTTCTTATATACTTATTAAGGAATTACATGTACACTATACAAGATATAGCACAGAAAATTATTGAACTTAAACCAGACTTTACAGAATTTAGAGAATTACTCTATTCAGGAACTGGTCAAAAAGTGGAAGAGGATATAAACAACACACAATGCATTTATGCTAAACTACTCAAAGCAGAATTAGCTTACATTACTTTTAATACACATGCACAAAAGTACGGGATCAGAGACAGTATTCCAGCATTACTAAGTAATAATATTGCTAACTGTTCAATAACACATAGAAAGAGTATAGGCCACTCATACTATATAAGGGGTGAATATTCTATAGAGGATAAATTCAAACCAGACCATCACATAATTGCAAACATACCAGACCCTAAACCATACATTAGCAAATACTTGTGGAACAAAGTCAGAGCTAACTCAGGCACACAGAAACCTGTAAAGAATTTAGAGCCTAACTTAATGTCTTTAACTATTTTTAAACATTATCTGTCAACTTTGAAGAAGATGCAATCAACTGAAGCGCTTAAGTATATAGAACAAATTAGAGATTTTGAATCGGATATTAGAAGTGAATTCTTAGATGCCATATTCAGTATTTGTAAGGAACCTTCAATAAATCTTCAAAGTATATTGGCTTATCCTTTACCAGATTTAGAGAGTTTAACAAAATCTAAATATATGGTTTTATCCAGACTGGAACTAAGATATTTAGCTAGAACTTATAATGTGCCTTCTTATGAATCAGTTTGGGATCAAAGAGATTCGGATTATAAACCATTTATTACAGGAGTTCCTAGACAGCCTTCTGCTAGTAAACAAGAAACATCTGCATTATTTAGTTCTATGATTGTGTTATCGGTTGTAAATAAGCAAACACCAAATGAAGTATACCAATATTTCATAGAAGAGATTAGAGAACACTTAAAAGACCCAGCATATAAAGCACATTTGGAAAATATGCACAACAGTGCAAAGTTATATAGGGAGGTCTTAGATGAACTTTTATAAAGAGTCTTCACTTGAACCTGATATAGACTATGCATACGACTCTATGCGAGATGCTTTCTTATTATGTGAAACTGAAGAAGATGCTAAACAACTGATCAAGACTTACTCACTTAACTTATGTGATTCATACTTGCCAGAAAAGTTTAAATATCTTATGGAGGAATCGGATGGCTAATTGGAGCGATTGTGAAGTAATTCTCACTGGACACCCATTTAAACTTGCGGGGGTAATTGACTATTTAAAATCAAACTTTGAGAACATCCCATTAGTAGAGAAGGAATTTATACCAGATTCCAAAAACTGTACACTAACTATATACGGAAGTGGACGCTGGCAAGCCGACCAAGTGTTCTTTGAAAGATTAGTGTCCAATTTTGAATTATCTGGAACATTTATGGATTCTGAGAACGGGTCTTCTTTCTTTAAATTGGTAACCTATAAAGAAGGTTGTATTGTAGATGATATTTTTACAGTATACTATTCAGTTGAGCATGCAAATTATTTAAATAACAACCAGTATTTCCTTGAATCTTTAGCTTGGATATTTGAAGATGAAGATTGGAAAACAGAGCATGAAGACAAAGTTAAACTTTTATTGGATATTGGATATACAATAGAAGAATTAGAGGAGTACGCAAATGAATAGTGAATCAATTTTACAACAAACAGCAGTAGCGATGCTTAGGGATTTTTACCCTAAGTTTGTGCTTAATTTATCTCTTAATGGAATTTCTTTGGAAGGACTTTCAGTTGAGCAGAAGTCACGTATTATCGCACAAGCAAAGCGTGAGGGTATGGAAACTGGGATCCAAGACTTAACTATTTATTTACCAAAATGTAAGTTGCTTAACCTTGAATTCAAACGTCCTAAAGGCGGTAAACAAAGCCCAGAACAAGTAGAAATAGAAGCTAAACTTAAAGCCTTAGGACATACTTACTACTTAATTAGGGACATACCAAAAATATTTGAATTAATTGCAGAGAACACAATCTATGCGGATAGACTACAGGCATTCAAATCACTTGACCAAGGTATTATAGATAAGTTCGGTAAAGAACATTTAATGCAAGTATATTTTCATATTTAATCGGGTGAAATGTAACCATACGCCCTCAAGCTGCATGCCTGAATGATAGGATTTGAAAGAGCAGATCGTAAACGAATATAACATATTAGTCTAGAGTTCACATCAGTTTATCACTGTTAATAGACCTAAACTTTTGAACAAGAAATCAATTGATGGACCACACACTGACAAGTTCGGTGTGGTCTAGTGAATTGATATTTAATCCAAAGGAGCAATTATGCAACTAGTAGTAGGCAGCTCAGCAATGGGCAGTAGAATAGCATGCAGAGAACCTTTAGACATTGATATCTGGACAAACTCAGTATTTACACCACGTAAAGGTTTCGACTACAAAACCATACCAATAGAAATACTCTCTCTTGTAGAGTGTACTTACTTAGAGGGCAATTGGGTAGCTACATTGAACAGCTTATACACTATTAAGTGTAGCCATTTAGGATGGGATAATCCAAATTGGGATAAACACAAACTAGATTTGCTTACACTTAAGCATCACGGATGTGTATTGCATAAGCCTCTGTATGACGCATTAGTCGAATACTGGAAAACCAAATTAGGTGATAAGTCTTTTCTCTCTCTAAACAAACAAAAGCAAGAGTTCTTTACGGATAATATACCTTATGTATATGACCATGATTGGTTACATGAGCAGGTAGCTTATCCTAACGAACCTATCTATAAGCAATGCTTAGTCGATGGTGCGGACGTACTAATAGACAAAGGTAAGTTCGATTTACTTCCATTCGATCAACAAGTTCGTATGTTTAGAGAAGAAATTACGGTGATTGCTATTGAACGATGGTTAGTCAATCCTAGTGTTAAAGGTAAATGGTCTTGGGTACAAGCTTATATGAAAGCTCTCAAGAAAACTATTACAACTTTAACTAAAGGATGGGCTACGGAATTCATAGTAATGAACATGGAGTACTTTGTAAAACCGGAGTACAATTATTTTAAATATGCCTTAGAGGCAACAAAGGACAATTAATGAGTTTACCAAAAGAAATACAAGAAATAGTAGACGTATGTGAAACAAAACATGTTAGTAACGTAATAGTAGCACTATTCGAAGACTATGTGGATGACTACTTAGAAGTAAAAGACGATGCTGGTTATAGCTTTTTTAAAAAACTAGAAGAAGAAAATGACTACGAACGCATGGAGTACAAAGGTGGCGGTGAAGGTGAAGGTGAGTATTGTTACTCAGTTATCAGACTTGGCGACAAATTCTTCAAAGCTGAATGGTCCTACTACTCATTCAATGGCTGTGACTATGATTACATAGAAAACACAGTTAAAGAAGTTTTTCCAAAACAAAAAACAGTCACAATTTATGAATGAGTTCAATTGATAGACTACACTAATCTTAGTGTAGTTTAGTGAATTGATACCAAAGGATTACCATGAGCCAACGATACGCAAATAATAGCGCACTAATTTCAGCATACTTAAATCAGTCTACAGATAGTGGACACAACCGGACTGAATCTATGTCTTTTACCGGTAATAAATTATGTTCTTATAACTCTTTATTGGCTAAACTAAATACGGACTTTAACATATTATTTATTGACAAGTCTATCAAGCATTATTCAGTAACTACAGGAAAACAAACATACAATCTGCTAAAGCAGTTTACAGGTACTGTATATGAATTACCTATGTTATCTACCAAACCTAATAAGGTTTTACAAGCATATTGGGGAGATATTGAAGAATTGATAGGTAAGTACGAAAGATCCATAGTGCATAAATCTAAGTATAAACAGCGTATTATAGACAAATACAATGATGTACTGTCCTATGCAGAACTTATGCAAATTGATAAACGTACTAAAGAATACAAATACAAGAACATCATATTTAAGCAACTATTTAAACACAAACTACTTTAGGAGAAACTCTTTATGACTCATATTGAATACTGTGAAGTAACCTGGAATTACTTGCCTGCTGGAGATATTTACGCTTTAGTGGAATTAGATGAAGCCTTATTAGAGTTTTTTAACTTAGTTGGAGAATATTCTCAATTAATCATCTCTAAAAACAACCCAAAAAATGCCTATGTTATTCAAGGGGAAGTTGTATTCATTAATCATGTTACACAAGAAATTTATTGGACCCAAGAGACTACTTGTGTTCTTAATGAAGATATTATCTCATACTATAAGGAACCTTTGCTATGTTTACAACAACCTCTTTATCTGACTTAAATTACTTTGATAATTGGTCAGCTTCTTTTCACATAAAATTTGAAGAATTTAAAAATTTAGTGAGAATGACTCCAAGTATTGCTATTGATAGGATAAGGTCACAACTAGAACTTTCTAAGTTAGTTACTGGCACATTTATTATCGCCGGAAATCAAAAGAATGAAGTTTCTTTTGGAAGCACTATAATTAATGAAGCGATTGCTATTGTACAAGGCAATAAACCTTTTAACAGTAATAAACCTACCTTATTAGTGGCTTTACTTTATATTTTAGATTTATGTCTAAACAAACAGAAGCTAATAGAGAAACAGCAACAACTCCAACAAGAACTTAGTAGTTTGGGTAAGTTGCTTGAAAGGATTTAATATGCAGTACAGACCTTATCAAGAAGAGTATATTGATAATATAGCTATAAACAAATCCAATTTGGTAATTTCTCCTATGCGTAGCGGAAAATCTCCAATTTTAAAAGGAATTATTGATAAACACCATCCTAAAGGCAAAGTTCTCATACTAGTTGGAATAAGACACGTTATCTTACAATTAGCAGGATACTATGAAGAGTCTCAGTATACTTTTATATTAGCGGGTAAAGAATTCGATCACTCAAAGCACATCCATCTAGGAACTTTTCAAACCCTTCAACGAAGAGACATTGATTTAAGTGAGTACGATTTAGTGTGTATTGATGAAGCTCATATGAGATTTAACACCAATATAGTTAAAGAAATTCGTAAGTTATCGTGTACCAGAGTGTTCTTTACCGGAACTCCTCTAAGACCAAATAATACTTTTTTATCTAAGGAGTTTGATAAGGTTTTAGAGTTTATTACTATTAAGGAACTGATTGAGCAAGGTTACTTAGCTAAGACATCATTTAGAATTCTTGGGAACATGTTATCTGATGAAGCTTCTATAAAAGTTAAACAAGGAGACTACTTAAACGAGGATATTGATAGAATTATTAATAAAACAGATTTAATTAACATGACTTACCACGATGATTTAAAGTATCATTGGTCTACTAAACATAAAACCATTATGTACACCAATTCTATTGAGACTACAGAACGAATTGTTAAACGATTCAACTCTCCAAACGTTAAAGGAATCCATTCTAAACTTTCTACTAAGCAATTGGAAGAAGTTAGAGACTGGTTTGATAATACATCAAACGGAATTATTGTAAACTGTAGGATATTAACTGTTGGAGTTGATATTCCTTCAGCTGATACAATAGTGTATTTATTGCCTACAAAAATACATTCTTTATTTCTTCAATCAGTTTTCAGAGCCTCCACCAAGTGTGGAGATAAAGAGGCTATTGTATACGATTACTCAGGAATGTTAAACAAAGTAAATCCTTATGATAATACTTGGAAGAAGCCTAAACATTCATGTCGTGAGAAGTGCTTAGAACAATATGGAAACGACCCTATGCAACTTTACTACTGTATGGAATCTTGCAAAGGTGAACCTATAGTAGTTAAGTGTGACGGTAAGCAACCATATCACCATCAGTCAAACCCATTCATTGGGAATTACCGAGTTGTTGAAGGCAATCCTTGTGAACAGCCATACCCTTCTTGGGAATTTAAGTACAAGACCAAAGATGCTGGATTAGGACTTGTTAGTAAGTACCAGAAGTGTCCTTGTGGATGTGTAACTGCTTATGATATCAAGACTTTACATCAACCATCTGAGATGATTCCAGTGTATGATGAATTAGCACTTATTAATACAGTTACTATTTTGTTCTCTAGGGAGCATATGAAAGCATTAGCATTATTTGATGATGTTACTAAGCCTAACTACAAGATTATGCAATTTGCTTCATCAGAGGAACTTTACGAGGAAGCCTGTAAGTTCTTTGGTCCAACTAAGTTTCAAATACTTAGTAATGCAGCAATGCCTAAGCTACCAAATGTAGCAGTTAACAACCAATTGAATGCAGTATTACCAATGATTAAGTGGGATACTCCAAATTCTGGGTTTGTTAAGAAGCTTATTAAGTCAAAAATGGTACATATTTGTGAGTTCCTTGGACTGAAACCTGGGATGGTGTACTATGTTTCTAAGTATATTACCAAAGATAATGAAAAACAAATACTACAGGACATTAGCAGAAACTCATTTAGCAGAAGTGAGTTTGTTAAGTACTGCAACCTATTACAAAAGGATTAAGAAATGAATAAAGAACTAATTAAAAAATACAAATCAGAATTCGACCATTACCTTGAGGAAGGCAAATTGTTATTTACTCGTAAAGCTCCTGACGGAACTTTACATCAATGGCAACCATTAGATAACTTTGATTTCACTATAGGTGATAACCCAATTATTGTTATCGACGACGAGTACGTAGAATTTAGGAAGAGTTTAGCTGAAGGGAAGATCATTCAAGCAAAACCCTATAGCATAGATTCGAGTTTTGACTATACTGATTTAGTATTTACAAAAGAAGAGCCTATTGAGACACTATGTATTAGTGACTTACGTATCAAACCTGATGAACCTAAGTTTAAAGTTGGTGATTTCCTTCGCCATTCTGATGGTCACATATTTCAGTGGAAATCTCATCATGAATATAATTCTGATACTCATACTAGTTGGGCCCCTCAACCTAGTGAATGGTGTTGGTTTTACAACAGTAAGGAAGAACTTCCTCAATTAGGCCGATATGAAGAAAATAATTCAGCTACAGGGCACTTCTCTATTGATTTACGTTGCACACAATATGGCATTTCCTTTTGTGAACCGTTTAGAGGAACACTTCCATCCAATTTACAGGAGCATCCATGACCACACAACAGTTGAAGAAATTAGCTATTCGTTATGCCATCGAAGTCTTACCACGTAATGGCCAACTTCGTTCTAGGTGGACTTTAGACACTCAACTCAATCCTGGTAGCTTGATTCCACTTGGCATAGTCTTCTATTGCCAGTTTACTCGTACGCATGTTTATCGAACTACTACTGAATTAGTTGATTGGTATACTACAAAACGTAACAATCGAACCACTTACAAGCACATTATTTAGAATATCTCAAATCCAACCTTGGTGTTGGTGTTAGCAACTGACTTAGTTGACCTTCGGGCTGTTATTGCAGTATAAATACAACACAACAAGGAGTTCTTATGACAAGAACAAAGTATGGTAGAAGTCCTGCCGGAGCTGAGTGTAAGGAACGCAGGGCTTTTCCTATCAACGGGGAAGGTGGTATTTAGCCAACAAGGAATGACTTCGCCTTAAAGACAGTCCGTCATCCTGATTAACAGCCAACCGATGGTGATAAGACGCTAAAAGAGGAATCGGAGTTAACCGAGATAATAGACGGTGACAGTTAGGCCTACAGCTGAAGATGCGGGCCGGCGCGATGATAAGCAAAGCCGAGAGCAATTTGAAACAGCGTTGCAAACTTATAAGAGAGTCCACCTATTAGGACTTTCGGTATGAACAAGTGGTGTCTTATCCTTCGGGATTTGTGCCTTTGCGAACACAAGTGGCGGAATAATGAGTTCGCATCTCATACTGTCCTGCGGGGCGGTGTGGTTGGTCCACAGAGACGCACCTAAGCTAGACAGTGAATTGATAAAATCTGGAACATATAGTTAGGTATCAAATCCTAGGGTTTAAGTCCCTAGGCTTGTGTTTTATAAATCAGCTAAGAACATACCTAATATATCTCCGAGAGTATATGCTACTTTCGCAAATACATTACCAAAGGACACAAATGAACTGGAAAAGACTATTCTGTATTCACAGCTACATACCTACTAACCGAACTTTTATTGGGCATGGTACTCACTGGGGAAACAGTCCACATGATATAGAACCTATACACAACTATGTACTTACACACGAATGTATAAAATGTGGTAACCTAAAGAAAGTAACATCATATGCTTTTAAAAACTTAGATGACGCTCAGCCATACGACTCTAATACTGAACCACTATTCAAAAGGAATTAACATGACAATTAAACAACTAGGAAACGGTGGAGCATTCAACCCTAAAATGCCGAATAGCTCATTCCTAATCGAAAACCAAGGCAAGTACTTACTATTCGACTGTGGGTACTCAATATACTCTGAACTACGTGGACAGGACGAAACAGGAGATATTGACCTAAAGAAACTAGACTCTATCTACATCAGTCACATGGATGACGATCACGTGGGAAGCCTTAAAACGCTATTATACTACCAGTACTTTGTCAACGGTATTACCACTAAAGTATATGCACATACAGAAGTGTTTCACGCATTAGAAGAGGTGCTTAAAAAGACTAACTTTAAGTTAGAAAATGGAGAGTATGTCTATGCACCTATTGTATCTGTCTGCAGACTATATTCTTTTGTGAAAGAAGGAATGATAGGCCTAGATTCTCTAGTATCCCACTGTTATCACCATACAACATGTTACGGACTAACTCTTACAAATCCTCGTACAGGTGCAGTAGTGTTTATATCAGGCGACACAAAAGCCACTTCGAAAATCACAAAAACTATTAAAGATATTCTGGACAGAAACATCTCTTACAAAATCTTCCACGACTTTAGTAGTTGGGATTGTGAAGGCTCACAAGTACATGCATGCCACGGAGACACAAGTAGATTATACTCTCCAGAAGTATTGGACGCTATCAACTGGTACCATAACGACGCACCATTTGACGGAAATTGGCAGGCAGTATAATGGATGCTTTTAAACACTACATGTTCAAGGATATTGGACCAGGAGGATTTAAGTGTCCTTGCTGTAATCGTTCAAGAGGTAAAACTAAAAATAGCCACGTAGGTAAGGGTAATAGGCTTAACAAAAAAGCAAGACGTAAATTAAAAGAAGAAACTAAAAAAGAGGCGAGTAATTATTAAATGACATTACAAGAAGAGATGGCATCCATACTAAGACAGCTACAACAATCATCAGATGATAAAACTAGTAAACTACTTGCTCAAAAAGCATGGACACTATACGACGCAAACCCCCGGAAGTTGTATGAACTGTGCCATTTAGCTGCAGTAACCTTGGTAGTGATAAGGGCATCCCAAACTACTCGTTTACCACCGATACGTCGAAGACTCTGTACGTAACAGAGTTGTACGTAGCCTAGGCTGATAACCTAGGAGCCTATAGATTAGATTAGCTACCTTAGCTACTTGTATGTATAGACAAATTCAAACCAAAGGACCCCAAATGACAGAAGCAATTGACGAGTTTAAGTACAAAGTACTTTTAGCTAAATTAGAGACTCTTAAAGGACTTAAGAAACCTGTACACGACTTTATTAAGTTAGTATACGACATGTCTAATAATTTAAAGAGGTACAATGTGAAAGGGGAAGAACATCCTCAGACACAAGTACATGCTTTTATCTTAATTACCAAAGCAATGACCTATGATGGCTCAGCAAGTCCTATTAGAAAAGGTATTACGAATTCCGTAGAAGCGACTGCACGCAATCTTTTTAAATTAAGTCAAGTTACACTTGATAATGTGCAAGAAGTATTTCAATTCTACAAAAGTAGGATACACCTATCACCATCAAATTTAGCGGAGTTTTATAAAATTTCAGATTTATTTGATGTACTTAAACCAACTTCCTTTAATGTGTCAAATTGGGACATAAAGGAAGCTAAGATATTTAGTAATACTGACGCAGTAGCACAGCTATACTTAAAAAATCACAACCCAAACGCATTTTTGCTACAAGATTATTTTAAATGTAAAGACTCTAAATTAGAAAAAGCAAAACAGCAACTATCAGAGTTTAACACTACTTTAACCAATTTATTAAGGGACATAACATGAGCACAATCGCACAATCAGCACAGAACACTACAGATATTACGATCAATGGTGTTACATTTACCAACGAACACAAAGTACCATTTGAATTAGCAGTATTTGCTGCATACCATTCAACACTATATAGTGGGAACCCTCCTAGGGAAGGGAAAGTTTCTACTACCTCAATTATTGGGCCATTACGTAAAGTACTACTTGCTATCAAATATCCTGAAACAGGTTTACAAGATGTATCTAATTTACTAGCGTCCTCTAAGGGAACAGCAATGCATGAGGGATTAACTCAAGCACTTAACGCACACAACTCAGGATACATTTGTGAACAACGAGTTGAACGGGCAGTTAATGATTGGAAGATTTCAGGAGAATTTGATGTATTAACGCCAAACAAGCAAATCAAGGATCTTAAACACGTATCAAATTACAACATTAAGAAGTTAATTGAGGATAAAGAGAAACTACAACCTGAATGGACTATGGAAGAAATGTACTTAAATGTACCAACTTATTTTAAATTTGTTGCACAACTCTCTATTTACAGGTATTTACTAAACGATCCAGAAGTTAAACCTTACGGTTCTATCCTATTCTCATTGAACAATGGGTCTGATATGGGCAAATACACAGTTGACCAAGAAGTTACTTTTCCACTGTTTCCAATGGAGCAAGTAGAGGAATTCCTATTTAACCAAGTAGCTATACTTAAGCAACACCTTGCAGATGATACTTTACCACTATGTTCTAACGAGGAACGAGGGTATAGAGAAGGAGAATGGAAGTTGCAACGAATGGGTAGCACTGGTAAGATGGCAACTGTTAGAGGCTCTAAATGTTCTTCAGCTGCTGAATTATCAGACTTTATCATGGCTAAGGGTAGACCCGGAGATGTTGAAATAGTGGTTGAGCCGAAGTATATGTTATGTGGATACTGCAAGTTTAAAAACGTTTGTGACCAGTATATACCAATAGAGGATTGATTATGGAACAGATTATCGAATCAATTATTAACGGACAACGCAGACAAGCACTTGAACAACTCATTAATTCAGAGTACCTACTTGAAGATTTGTTTGAGGAATTAGTTGAACAAAATATGGTACCAGAAATTTTAGTTATGTATCGTATTGCCGTAAATCAAGGTTATTTAACTTTTAATTAGGGATCGAATGTACTCACAAACAGACGAGCATTACACAGTAGGTTGGACTTGGGTAGGCCAATGACATTTTACAAATTACAACCTGATGTCATTGAATACATTCATTTTACTGAAGAATTGCCTAATACTACATTTACTGCATATGCTTGACCAAGTATCAGAAGATGATATTGAATTTAATTAACCAAGCTCGGACACCTCTCATTGAAGTGCCTCTGTCGGGCTATTTTTATTTACGAACAAAATCTAACAAGTACAAAACCGTAACAACGTAGCATATACAGGAATTATACGCAAAGCAATAAATTTATGGAGTCAGTAGTTAAGAACTAGTGATATGGTGACACTACTGATTCTAGTAAGTTTATAAATTAAAGGAATAAATATGAAAAATGAAATATTAAATAAAGAGTTATTAAGTGAGGTTTATGGTTTTAAAATTTTAAAATTAAAACGATTAGATGACATTAGAATATTAAATATGGAGTTCTGTGGATGGGCTGTAATATGTGAAGATTCAGATAATGATTTTTTAATAACATCATTATCTGAATTAGCTACTAAATGTAAAGAGTGGGCATATAACAAAAAGCTAACACTAATTACATGGAACGAGAATATACATGGATTTGGAGAATGGCAATGTATTGTTTGCAAGAGAACAAGTGTAAATGCAACTTCTAAAATAAATCAAGGAAGAGTGCATTTTGAATTTGGAATAGCAACAGAACCAGAAGCAATCTTCAAAGCTTGTCAATGGATAATTGATAATAAGGAGTAATTTATGGAATTACAGGAATTACTGGACATACCACATACATTAATTGGCTCTAGAGCACTTGGAATTAATACTGAAGAATCGGATTATGATTTAGTTATACATATTAATGATTTGCCAAGATATTTATTAGATAGAGTTATTAACATAGACCTTTCATTAGCCAGATACTTTAATCTTTTACCTAAGCATGGCAATGGCCACATATTAAGAGGTTTTACAGGTGCTTCAGGTAATTCAAAAGTTGACATAATAGCCTTAGAATCTCAAGAAGACATAAATATTATAAAACAATCTTTAGAAGATCTTAAGCAATGTCCTTATTATATGCTAAAAAATAAACAAACGAGAATAAATTTATTTGAGACTGCGTTAAAGAACTATGGATTTACAGAACCTGTACAAACAGAATTAGACAAAATATCTTATTAAGGAACACCATGACAATACTATTAACCGAATTGCCTGAGAACTACGAGGAGTCTATTAGACACCAACTATTAACCAGATTTGATGTGTCAGAAGCAGAGTTTGAACTTAAGCTTATCCACGAGTTACCGTACTCCGATTTAGGATATGAGATTCACGGACTGTCCACACCAGCAGTCACAGATTATTGGGGGATTAAGGATGATTCTATAGTGCGAGTAGAGGACTGTGGAGATGTCTCAGTTATCGCAGAGGTGGTAGCATCCCAGTATATTGAACCAATTGTACATTTTTGTGACGAATTGGATGTTGCAGCTAGATGGTTAGCACGTTACGATGCAGATTTCCATACAGTTGCAGTAGATTTTGAAGCACACAACCTTACTTTACCACATTTCAACCCATTGACTATGTTGTCTATTGGATGGAATTTACTTAAGTCTACTGTTATCGTATTTCCAAATACTGAGATACGTGACTATGTGCTTAATTGGCTAGTTACAACAGATCTCAGGCAGGTCTGGCACAACGCTTGAAATTAATCAGATATTAAGCAACATTTTGGCATAATTGTACCATACATTTATTAAGGAATGATTATGCGAAAACAAAAACCGTTAAAACCTCTAATACAAGAGGAATTTAAGATGAAAATCTTACAAGATTTAGGTATGAAAAAGCCTACAGAAAATTACTATAAAAAGGTTCGGATGGCTTTATTTGAGTGCACTATGTGCAATAACTCATTTGAGGCTGTTGTCACTACTAAGGCTAAAAACCAATTGTACTGTAAAGAGTGTAATGGCACTTGTCTTAAGAAAGCTAATCGAGACCATCCTTTATATAGAGTTTGGGCTGATACTAAATCTAAGGTAAAAAGTGATAAAGGTAAGAGGCATATCAGCTATTTGGATAAAAACATAACTATGTGTTCTGAATGGGAAGAATCTTTTGAGACTTTCTTTAAATGGGCTAAACCCTTGTGGAAAGAAGGCCTTTCTATTGATAGAAAAGATAATGATGGGAATTATGAACCATCTAACTGTAGATTCACATCAATGTCTGTACAAGCCGCCAATACAAGGCAATTACGATCTAATAATACTTCTGGGTATAGAGGAGTTTTTAAAGTTCACGATGCTTTATGGTGGGCAAATGTAAGATTTGAATACAAGTCATACAGAATAGGTTCTTATACTACTGCTTTAGAAGCAGCAAAAGCCTATGATTACTTTATTAGTATATTAGACTTACCAAATACAATTAACGGTGTGTTGCAAGAAGAGGAAGTTGTTTTACCAACTAATAAAACCTCTCTTAAAATTCTATCTGATTATAAAGGCATTCATAGGAGCAATCCTATGTCTAAAGAATCCTAAACGGGGAAACCCCTAACGCATTATGGCGAGGGCAACCTACCGTGCTAAATCAGCAAATTTATTTTGCTGTAAAAGCCTAACGACTATCCCTGAAATGGGAGTAGGGCCAAGTGGTCCGAAACGGATTCCATCCCACGTGGATGTTGATATAGTCTAGTCTGCATGGAAACATGTAGGAGTTCAATTAACTCAAATAATAAACACACAGAGTCGTCTAACATAATAGGAAGTCTGGGCGTTTATAAGACCTGTGGAATCTCGGAGAATGTCCGAGCCTGTGTGTTTATTATTTGAGTTACGAGAACCGGCACGAACTAACGACTTGTGTTGAATGTAAACGTTATTCGATTTAAAATTTATTAAGTACCACACAGGCAAACTACCAAAGGATGTAGAAGATTCCCAACTATTAGCAGCAATTTACAACAACAATGTGGATTCACAGAAGCGTATATCTGGTCTTAAACCGATTGCTAAAACATTGTATCAGGATTGGGCTAAAGACAAGTCTTCATTTGATTTATACGATACAGAGTTGAATCACACAGTTACCAATCTTAAGTATGTTGGTACTGGAGATCCAACAAAGTACAATTTAGCACTTATTAAGTATGCAGGGATTGATCCAATGGCAACTAAGTTGGCTTGGGATAAATACGACACAGAACCAGCACATCCAGATCATTGGATTATGCCAACTTCAGAGCCTAGGCACAACACTGAAGGATTCAACCAACGTTACTATTACGAATTTATTATTAAACCTGCTATTCCTGTAATTGTTGAAATGATGCATAATGGACAAGCAATTGACTTATCTAAAGTTACCAAACTTGAATCAGAAGTTACAGAATTTAACAAGAGGACTTTAGAAACAATTAATGCCATACCTATTGTCTCTGAATTTCAGTCAGTTATTGACAAAGCTCGTATTGAAAAGTTTTTAGCACCTGTTTACAAGTCGCTAAAACATCCTAAATATGCAGGTTACAAGAACAATGTAGCAATGCGAACTTGGATTGTTAATTATGCAGATGGTACAACATTTGACAAAGTTTCTGCTGCAGACTTGAAGTCTATGTACACACCCATTGCTAAACTTTTATTTGCTAAGCAATTTAACCATCCATACATTGTGTCTTTATCAGCACGTTACGAAGAAGCCGAATGTCTTAGACAGAATACAGCAGCCAATCGTATTGACAAGATTAACAATCCTGGGAAGTACGTACAACTTGGATTTAATCCTTGGAATTACCAACAACTCAAACAGATGTGGATTAGTTTTGGATTAGTTTCACCAATTGTATCTAAAGATACTGGTGAGATGTCGTTCAGTTCTGGTGTTCTTAAAGAACTGTCACACACAGCTATAGGAGAGCCTCAACGAGTTATTAAACTTTATCTTGAAATAGCACAGTCGAAGAACATGATTACTCAGTATATACCAAAGTATTACGGATCAACTTATGATGGTAGACTACACTATGCACTTCGGCTCATGGGAACTTTTACAGGCAGACTTTCAGGTAAGGCTGGTGGTGACAAGATTGAAGCCCCAATGAAGCACCAAATGGGAGCTAACGGGGTTACACAACCGGTTGGGCATAGAGTTTATGGTAAAACAGTTAAGTCTATGTTTGTAGCACCTCCAGGACGTATTCTGGTAGCAGTAGATTATAACGGTTTAGAAAACCACATTAATGCCTGTCTTACTAAAGATGAAACTACTATTAAGTTGCTTAGTCCTGATCCAGAAACAGGTCTTATGTGGGATATGCATACTTTACATAGTACCATATTTTACAAGGAATCTTGGGAAGAACTTACAGAAGTGCCATTTAATAATACAATTGAGTACAACAAGTTATGTTACGACTTAACTGACTCTAACAAGGATGCATCTAATTTACGTTCAGACAGTAAGCCTTGTACGTTCAAATTGGCCTATGGAGGCTTTCCAGACGATTCTAAGGGTGGAAGTATTACACAAGAAATATTTGATAGATACCATGGTGAACTATACCCTGGTGTTACAGCCTTCAAAGAAGACTATGTAATCCCAACATCTCAGGAACAAGGATATTTACACCTCAACTGGGGTCTACGAGTTTACTCAAGCAATCCAAAGGGAGATTTATTAGCACTTAACAATGCCAACTTCCAAGGATACTCTGATCTAACTCTTATAGCAGCAACTAAGTTTAGACAACTTTACTTAGAGCAAGGCAATCCACATAATATTTTGGGACTTAACATCATACATGACGCTTTGTACTACGAGATTGATGACAATCCACAAGCAATTAAATGGGTTAACGACAACCTTATTGCAACTATGGTACCAGATTTCCTAATTGACCAAACTGTTCATCTTAGAGCAGAAGCAGACATTGGATACAATCAAAAAGACATGGTAACTTTACCAAACAATGCTGATTTAGCAACAATTGTTGACAAATTAGAAAATTTAAAGGATTAATGTGGCAGGACTAATACCAACCGCACTTAAGTGCAAAGAGATTATCAAGTGTACGCCTAAAGGCAAGTATCTTGGCAACCAGAGGTGTCACGCAAATGCACTATCTTACGCTTTGAGGAATCCAAAAATGGTGTGCTCTATTATTGGAGTTATGCAGATTTTCTCTGACGACCTGGGATGTGCTCACTTTGTAGTAAAGTTGAATGACGGCACCTATCATGACCCAACTTATGGGAACTTATCAGGAGTTCTTGATAGCTACTGTATACCTATTGAAGAATACAAGGTTGATTCTTTTAACCCTTCAAGAGAGCTACAGAACCTCAAGGACTATATTTACAGTTTACAACCTTGGTACTTCAATTTATTCAGAGGTAATCCTTATTGATTTAAAGGACCTCAAAACTTAGGCTGATTCTTAGGAGTCTCGCCTAATTTATGTACATTATCGACTAGTAGTTAGGTCACCTCAACTCACAAACTTGGGTTCAAGTCCCAATTTATCGTCTAGCGGTTAGGGCAGTGTAACCGAGGAAACGTAGGTGCAAATCCTACTAATGTACAACAATTAATTTTACCTCATACTGCAGTAAGCTAATTTAGCTTTCCTGGACTAGCAAGTGGTGTTGAGCACAACCAGTGTATGGGTACCATTTTATGTGGCCTGAATAGCGTATAAGTCTATGCTTAACTGTATAGCGTTGAGAACGTAGTTAGTGCAAGGCTAACATGGCAGACTATTTTTACTTAGTGTACTTATTAAATAGTAGATTTTATCTCTTATTTAATTAGTACAGAACTTAACTCAACTTTAAAGGATTTACAATGGGAACATCTAATTTTCATACGGCGAATGCACAAGCAACTTATGTAATTGATTACGGAGAAGATCAAGATTTATGGGACGAATGCCAGGAATATATCGGCAATTGGTTACAGGAGGTGGACTCAAACTTTGAACCAGACGATTCACTTAATTCAAATGAGGAACTTAGAAGTTTTCCCTCTAGTTCTATTGGATCAATAGACTGGGAACTAAACTACCTTAACCTTAATTTTACGTACTGCATCAATATATTTATTAGATCTGGATATTACGAAGCAGCAAATTTGGATTACGAGTTTGAATGGTTAATAGATGGGTGTGATTATTACGAGAATACAACTGATGTTATATCAAAACTTGAAGAGGACCTAGAGTATTACGATATCAAACCAGGAATTTGGGCTTTGCATGGCTCTAGATTACAAACCAAATTGGAATCAATTGAGTCGGAAGCAATACAACACATTGAGTCTTTACTCACACAAGTGTCAACTCCATATGGAGTGACTGGACATTTCTCTAACGGAGAAACAATTTATCACAAATTAGGAGATTAACATGCAATACATATTAACCCAAGAAGAATACGACGAACTTATTTCAAGCAAACCAACATACCCAGATGAAATTTTAGCAGAGACAAATAAAAACCTTAAACAGAAACTAGACGAGTGTCAAGCTAAACTTGAACAGGGCTCATTTGATAAATGTACTATTGAATCTCCCTTCATAGTAACTAACGAACACCTCTGTATGCGTTCACCAACTGACTTTGTAGTACTTTACAATAGCTTAGCACAGCCTACACTGAATGGTTCTGATGAAGCTATGTTTAACTACATTACTAAATTAGCAACTATGCTGAACTACGAACCTCAATTTGCAACACAACGTGATCTTAAAGCGTATAGAGTGTCTTTAAACAAGAAGCAATTGTACAACAAAGTTATGCGTGATGGTATTTGCTACTTAGAGATACAACTAGATTCAATTTTAAAGGCAGTTAATGACAACTGAACATGTGTACAAAATTATATACATTGTAATTAAAGATTCTAAGTTACATTTAGGCGAAGACAAAGCAAGTGCAATAGCTAACACATTTGCTGTTAAAGCAACTTGGCATGTATTTAATTCACCTTCAGAATATTTAAGATATGCTCATATTTTCTCACAGATAATTACAAAGGATAGTAAATGACAACTGAAGAACAGATTCTATCTAAACTCAAGTCACTCATAGCACAGTATGAGGAGGACTTAGAGTTTTTACAGAATCGTAACATGAACCAATTTGACACTACAGTATTACCCCAAGTTATGCAGGATATGTTGAAATTAGCAACTGCTAAAACGCCAGCATTTAGCAATATTTCTGCTGTAGCAGTATCCAATTTTGTATTGTCTCACATGTTTGGTCAACTTAGACCACACATTAACGACCCAATTTACTCAGACGATTATATAGGTATTAACACATACTCTATGATTATTAGTCGTTCTGGATCAGGTAAAGATAGTACTTACCAAGCTCTTAGTAAAGCAGCAGCATCAGCTATAGACTTTATTGAGAAGCAACATAGTATTGAACTGGAAGACAAAGCTAGAAGTAGATATATTAGGGATGCTAAGAAGACTACACCAGATTTGGACGAGAATTCGGTGGTATATACAGATTACCAACATCTTATAGATAAGCCTGAGATAGCTATTACTTCTTTAGCATCTACTAGAGGAGGTCTTACAACATCACTTAACCGTATGGCAAAGACTTCATTTGGTGTCAAGTCTCTTTTTGCATCTGAACTTGGCTTAGCTGTACAGTCTAACTCTAAGATCGTAGATGTATTGGAACTATTTTCTACTCTATACGATATGGGTAAATCTGTAGCACCTGAATTCAAGACTGAGGACTCTAAAGAGGAATCGGTTGACGATATGTTCCCAAATCTATTAGGAATTTCTAGTCCAGCCCCATTCTATACTGAAGGGAATGTGCAGAAATTACTAATTCCTATGCTCACTACTTCACTCGCTCGTAGAGTATCGATTGTATTTAGTAACGCAGCAGAGGAATTTGAGAACGAGTATATTCCCAAATCTCCAGCAGAACGTAGGGAAATTCAAGCAAATTCTAGAGTGATTCTTAAAGAGTACACTGAACGACTGAATACACATTTTGTTAAATGTGTTAAGTCAACTATTGCAGATCCTGTAGTTATGTTCGACGAGGAAGCCTCTGTAGTGTACGATGACTACAAGTCTTACACACAGGATTTATCTAAGTATTTATTGCTCAAGGATGGGGATTCTGTAGAAGGCATTGAAATGTCTGGTAGAGCATTTAAAATGGGACGTATTGCAGCTGTTTGGGCATTAGCACAGAACAAACGAGTTATTGATGCAGATACTCTTAAAGCAGCAATTTACTTTTGTGATTATACGGCACAACACCTTACCAGATTTGCTAAAACATTAGAACTGAAGGACTATGAGTTATTTATTAACGATTGGCAACAAGGATTTTTTGATAATACTTTACCAATCGATAAAGCAATTACTAGAGGATACATAAATGTTAAACAGCTAAACAAAGCATCTTTAGAGAACTTTTTAAAACCTGTTAACAGTAAACTTGAGGGAATAGCAACTGTATCTTATAACGAGAAATCAAATGCCTTTGTATTTGTGCCCGTTGTAAAGAATCTGGATGGGGAGTACTCATATAAGGCAATTCCTGGCCATATCACTGAGTCCCCAATTCACAACATATCTTCTAACAAGCCTATTAGTGCACTTGGGAAGATGTTAAGCCTGAACGCAACATTTAACCCATTTGTAGAGGATACTAGTAAGTTCATTGCCTTACGTGTTGAACACTCATTCCTGTCTATGGACATGATTAACAAGTATTTATCTGCAACACACCATTTTATAGCAACTAGTGAGGACCCAAGTAACAAACACGCTTTTACTTTGATTCTTCCTGTTAATTCAATTGTTAAGCAATCTGAATATAAGTTTATAGCATTGTCTATTGCTAATCAACTTATGCTTCGTGTATTGCCTGAACATTGCGAATTTGACATGCTTTATTACGGTTACAAGGATGCAACTGTTTTACAAGCAACTGAACCTGCTAAGTTATTTGACATTAGTGGAGTATTGGCAAATCTGGCTTCAGGCGGTGATGTTCCCTTACTATCTATCAAAGCAGATTCTAAACCTACTACAGCAGCTATTAACAAGTACTTGAACGACGACATATTAGAGAACAAGCAATTACTGATTGATGCATTAGATGCGTCATCTAATCCACTTCTGCTATTCGCAACTATTGTTTACGATATGCGAGTTCACTATGTACCAGACGATAGGCTGTTAAACTTTGTTGATAATGTAAACTCGTCTCTTATCAAATCTATTGATGAGCAGACTAAGCATACATATCTTATTGAACCATTCGCAAACTTATAAGGAAACAGTTATGGATAGACAAGAGATTTTTAAACATTTAAAGAATTTGGGACTAGAACCAGCAACTTATCGCGAACAAGTTATTGCAGTTGATACTTTTGAATTATTGAAGAAACACCAAATCTGTGATAACTGTAGACATGATTATTGTGGATGCTCTGTACAAGACAGCATACTTCAGATTGACCCAAAAGCTAACTTTACAACTTTTGGATGTAATTCTTTTGAACCATGCAAGTAACCTTATCAATTAGACCATTGCCCGACTTCACAAAGGACGAACGAGAGGACATTAAGTTTTTTACTAAGCATATGCGATGTACTTTTAGAAGTTTAGTCTATTTATTATCGAAGGACTATATGTACAACCCATTTAAGTTCTTGGGACACGAGCAGGGACTTTACAACATTTGCGGACCCGCTAAGTTTGTAGTAATTGACATAGATTATACATCTACAGACATTCATTCACGCTTAGCAGAGTTGCAATTGGAGGACTTGGAGTGTATTTTAGGGACAACAAGTGACACCCAGAATCTATTTAAGTATCGTGTGCTATTACCTTTGGATCGGGAGGTGAACTCTAAGGAGTATCGCAGACTAGTTATAGGAATTCGGACACTTGGACTTATAACTGATCTGGATAACGCATCAGAACGTCCTTCACAGAAGTTTTATAGTTACGCAAACTCTATTGTGGTATCTTCCCATGGACAGCCATTAGTCGTTGACGATTATTTGTTACCAGAGGAAGAGAAAGAAGTACGTCAACTAGATTCTTCATTGGATCTTACAGAGATTCTAACCGAATTTCAGTCGTACTCAACCGCAATTAGTGGCAACCGTACCCGTTACTTATTGTCCGCAGCATTCAACTTAGTTGAACGTGGGGCAGACGACAAGCTAATTGAACAGGTTATTTTACATCTTAACCGTTCATTTTTGGTGCCCAAGGATACTGATTCAGTATACCGAAGGGTTATAAATTTTATTAAATCACGAAGGAAGTATTTATGACTTTAGAAAACATAGCACTAGTTGAACGTAAGAAATTAACTAGTCACTACCCAGTGTTACTAGCATCTGAGACAGGTTCTGGTAAAACTTTTGCATTCGGGCAACTTAGCTTAGCAGATAAGAAGCGAACTTATATATTCAATTTTGACGGCAAATCAATCTCAGAAGATGATTCAGAGTTCCTCAAAGTATGGCACGAATTTGATATTGAAGATATCGAAATGGTTGACAAGATTGAACAACGTATCATTACAGTGCTATCTGACGACAGAGTAGATAGACTGTTAGTTGATACATTTACACTTATGACTAAACTATTCAATAGATGGGCAGCTAAACACTTCTCTGGATACGATGTTTGGAACGCATATAACAATGCAATCACACAGATTCTTGAGTGTATTAAGTCTGCAACTCTTACATATGGAAAGTTTACATATGTTACTGCACACTACCCTCCTAGAGTTGGTATGGCACCAAACTCTAAGAGATATGTTACTACCAAAGGTAAAGAGCATACTAACATTATTGAGGAGTCGTTCAGCACAGTTGTTGAAACAGTTATGGAAGATAGAGCATTCAAATACACAGCAGATGTATTTGACGAATCAAATACAACTAAAACTAAACTAGTTGAAGGCGGATTCAAATTTGTAAGAGAGTCCGTTGGAGACTTAGAAAGAATTCTTACAAGGAAGGCAAAAATTGAAGATGAAAAAGTAGTAGACTTATAAATTAAATAGGTCTACTGTAAATAATTCAGTATTTCCATTTTGGAGTATGTTAGGCCCTTTATACTGAAATTCTTTAAACCTTCGTTTAATCTCAGTTTCTTTATCTAAAGCATCTTGACCTGATTTGAATTCTTCTTGTTTAATTATTTCAATTTTCTTTAGGTCTGTTAAGCTAAACCGTTCATTCACAGATTTATTTGTTATTCCAATTTTGTATAACTCTTGATTATCATCTGTTGTTACTTTTAGATAGTATAGTATTGCAGGTTTCTTTTTGTCAAATCCTGATTTAGAACAGCTTGGACATCCATGACCTCTCATATGAATGTCAGGATTTTGTGTAAATTCGCCATGTTCTGGACAGATTATGCTTACATTAGTATTCATATTGTTATAAATCACTTTATCATATTTATACCTGTCTCTGTGAGCATATTTAAATTTTAATAAGACTTCTTCTTGTGTTGATTTCATCCTTTCAGTACCACATTCAGGGCATCCTCTTCCTGCTAAATGGCTTGTAGGAGCTTGTTCGAAATCTCCATGCACAGGACATGTAATTGTAACGTTAGTCTGGGCATTTTTGTACTGGATTTTATTGTACTTATACGAATCACCATGCACAGCCTTGAAGTTTTGAATTACTTTATCTATTGAGTCTTTTCTATCTTCGGCAAGGGACTCATTAGCACAAGCTCTACAACCTTTACCTTGTTTATGATTATGAGGAGTCTGCTCAAAGTCGCCATGCTTAGGACATGTAATGATGACTTTATTAGCAGCACCTGTATATACAGTATTAGAATAAGTGTATTTGTACACATGAATTTTTTGTGATTGTTGTATGAATTCCTCCGTAGTAAGTTTTTTACTCATTGTTTAATTCCATATTAAGTAATTGGTTAACTGCTTCACTAATAAACTCAGATTGACTAACGTACTTTAAAGTTTTGTCATCATTTACTTGTTGTAAGTAATCTTTCATCTGCTGGATCAATTTTGGATCCATTGTTGCATGAACTCTAATAGGTTTTTGCTTTTTTATCATGTGTTATCCTTTGTGTATTTTATTACACTAATTATAACACATTAACATTAATTTTAACTTAAAAGGAATTTATTATGTTTATATATAAAGTACTTTACGAACATAAAGAAGTTGCTATAACAGCAGATAATTGTTTGTTATTGAAAGGTTGGTAATATGTTTATTGAGCAGAAACATATGGTAGGTCAAGAATACATTGACAGAACTAGAGCATATTTAGATTATCTTGAAGAGCATTTCAACAATATTAGAAAAGCTTTTCAGGAACTATCTGAAGCTTGTGATGGAATGCCTTGGGTTGGTGACGACTGTACGTGGCACAAACTACGTCAAGAAATTTGTTATCACGATGTTAGCAAATTTAGTGCTGAGGAGTTTACACAATACCGTGATAAATTTTTTCCACTACATATACCAAGTAATGAAGACAACTCAAACTTCAAAAAGGCCTGGGAACATCATTATACAAACAATGAACATCATTGTGAGTTTATTAACAACTTACCATCAGAGGATATTAATACAAAACCAGGATTAGTTGAACGTTATTTAGTTCATATGCTAGTTGACTGGACTGCTATGGGTTACAAATTTGGAGATACTGCAGAAAAGTACTATGAAGCAAATAAAGCTAAGATAAACTTACATAAAGAACACGAAGACTTTATCTACACTATTTTTGATAAATTAAAGGTTTAACATGACAGATTCAGCAATAGCAGAACACATTATTTATTTAGTTAATGCACATAATAAACAGTTAACTAAATACGCTACTCACTATAAAGATTATCTAATGAGTTTATCTTCAATAAAGCCTATTTGTAGGCCTGAAAAGGTGTTAGACAGTAATTTAATAGATAGAATACAGGCAACTTTAGAAAATAGGAAGGAAAACAATAATGAATAACAAACAAATCCGTGAACTGATGACTGAATTATCTCCAAAGCCGGGTTATGTGCTTAATCTAACTCGTAAGCAATTTGAAGAACTTGTAGAGGATGCTACAGATATTGATATATCTGAATCACTAGACTCTAACGGCAAACGACTTAAACATTTACTTAGGTCTTGTACTGAAGGACAAATAGAAGCAATTATTGGAGCTCTTAGAGCAATTTGACAGCCTGTCTTAAACTGCAATTTTACGTACTTAGTGCAGCATTTAGCTGGAACAATTTTAATTTTTATAAAGGAAATATAATATGTCAATTATTATGAATGCAATTAATAATATGTCGGAGAAAGACAAAGAAAAACTAGGAAAAACTGGTACTAAAATCAATTTAGATGGAGCACATTTATTAACAATCGTAGATGCATACGAAATAGATAACCAAAGATTCTACCTTAAATGTGAAGACGCAGAAGGCAAAACAATCGACTGGACTGGATTCTTAAAGCAAAAAGTTGGTAAAGACAAAGACGGAATCGTTAAAGCTGGAGAATACTCAGTAAACGGTGTTAAAGTACACTTAGATGATGAGAATGCAGAATACGACAACTTAAGAGTTATTGGTCAAATTAACAATTTATGGAAAATTTGTGGCTTAGACGCATCTCAATTTGGGGCAGGTATCACAGCTGGTACTGTAACTTTTGCTAAAGCAGGTACTAAGAATGTAGAAAGATGGCAAACACTTATTGGTAAAGAATTTACTGGTATTTCGTCTTACTTAGTTACACTTGATGCAGATGGTAAGAAAGCTTGGAGAAACCAAGAACTTAATATGTCAGCATTATTTACTAAAGCTAAGTTATCTCAGGCAGAAGTAGATGCAGGTAAGACTGAACCAGTTGCAATCGAAGCGGCTATTACAGCAGCTAAAGCAAATGCCGGTATTGAATACAAGAACAAAAACAACAAGATTTGTATTCAAGAGTTACAACTTATCAAGGGAGCGGGTCAAGTACCAACTACTCAGGACGCAGTAGCTAAGAAAACAATTGATGAAGACGTGTTCTAATGGGGAAGTTTTTACACAACACTTGTTCTAATGGTGCAAGCAAGATCATCAAAGACATTATTTTCTGGGGTAATGGGGACACTTTCAAGCTCATCTCTAAAGCTTCTTCTGAAGCCGAGGGATGGATGAAGTCTACCAAAGCTATGCAAGCAGGAACTTCTGTGGTTGTTCAAGTAACAACTCAACAACGTAATTCAGACGGAACTTATGCTATTGCAGAAGCTTTAACTACTGTACCAAATGCTTGTATTATTGAGTCCTTTGATTCAGAAGGACAAGTGAATGGCAGAGAGCTATCATCTAATAAGGACAGTCAATGACACAACCAGAAGTTCTAACAAAGTACCAGGAAGTTCTTGAAGGAACTCTTGGGGCAATTGCAGCACATTTAGTATGTACTAGCAAGGACTCTAGTAAAGTTATTAGAGATTGTTCTAAGCTTATTGACTCTATGTCAGTTGAACTTAGAAAAGCACTTATTGAACTAGACAAATCTATGGTGATCTCAAATGATCAATCAAATTAAATACATAAGGAAAGCCCAACAAATGGAAATTACAAAACAACAAATCTCACTGAGTCTTAACAAAACTGAATTAAACACACTTATTGCTGAAGCATTATCAGATCCAGAATCTTCTGCAGCAATTAAACGAGCACTTAATCCTTTATTAGAAGGTAAGTTCCCACAATTCCCAGAGTTTACTAACATTACATTAGGCGATACAGACGAATCTGGAGCAACTCAAGTTATCTTGAAACAGCCTAGAGAAACAGCACCTACTGGACCAATTAAATCACTTGAGCCAGAGGTTATAGAAGAACCTACTGAACAACCTACTAATGAGTATGTTGAGCCTGAAGCAGAATAATTAAACATTCCTTCGGGAGTGTTTTAACTTAGCAATGAGTGCATTACGAACGCTTTATAAAGGTCACAACTTTATTGACTGAAACATGTCGGCTCGGTACCAGTACATTCTTTGGTGAGTTAGTTACTCCCAGTCTAACTACAATTAATAGACTTAAATCTTTAATGGGAATCTCCAGATATATATCGAAGTCTACTACTTAGGAAACATCATCTTAGGTAGTGCGTGCCGTCATCGTGAAGGACTTTAACCTAATGACACCAAACCATTAGAGTGTTTAGTGTAGTACTGAATTTTAATTTTTTTCCACAGTACTGCCCTAAGCACTTCCAAACTATTCACAAGGAACTTATATGACTCTAACTACAGATAAACACCCTTTTACGCAACAGGCATTTAATAAATATACTTTTAATGTGTTTGACCAGAATACTATTCCTTATATTGAACTCTTTTGGCCTGAAAATATACCATCTGTACATGTTCATCCTCTGCAATCTATTAGAGGTATTAGTAGAGGTGGCAAACGCCCAACACATTTTAAGTGGCATAATACAGCTAACACTAAAGTTACACCAGAACTTATTGAGTGGATTCATACAGAATTTTTACCTGTTTTTAATAGAGACCTCTTTCTATGGAAAGTAAGTACTCACAAATCACCAAAGGAACTCCAATGTCATTTACTTGGTCTGACCAACAATTAGAAATCTTTGAAGAGATTGCAAACCCAACTAACTCTGAACTAGCAATCCGAGCTACAGCAGGTGCTTCAAAGACTACAAGCCTTACTGAAGCAATAGCACGTTACAAACGAATAGAACCCAAAGCTTCTGTACGTTATTTGGTGTTTGGTAACATGGCTTCTAAAGAAGCTAAGCAAGCCTTTTCAACTAACGCAACTGTTTCAACTTTGCATTCATTTGCTTATTCATACACAGTAGGAGGAGCTTACAATTTAGGAACTCTTAAAAAGTACCTAACTTGGATGGACATACCAAAGACTGTTCGTAGGCCTTTTGGTAAAGACCCAGAAATTCTCAGAATTATTGACGAGTATTGTTTGTCAGGATTTCTCAATGTAGACTCTTATGTAGTATCTATTGAGGATGACTCATTTCAGTTCAACCTAATTCCAGCAGTTAAGCAAATTCTTAATCTGATGGCAACTGGTAAGATGGCTATTACCCATTCATTTTATCTTAAGCTATTTCACATACTAGTTATGCGTGGTACTATTAAACTTAAACCAGTAGATAGATTACTTATTGACGAAGCTCAGGATATGTCAGCGATGGCATTGGACATTATACAAGCAATTCCAGCAACTCAGAAAGTATTAGTTGGAGACCAGAATCAGCGTATATTTAGCTTTATGAAGCTTATTGATGGATTCTCAAGATTCCCAGAAGCCAAAGTGCTTCATTTATCGCAATCTTTTAGAGTTGACCAATCTTATGCTCCAGCTATTCAAGCATTCTTACGTAAGCATTTGGAATCTGATGCAATATTTGAAGGTATGGTTTATCCAGAAGATGTCAAACCAGTTACTAAAGCTTATTTAACTCGTACTAATGCTTCACTAATTGCAAAGATGATTGAACTTAACAAATGTGGAACACCTTACCATCTGTCTAGCAAACTTAAGCTTAAGCATATGTTTCAATTACCATTGGCTGTTATTTATGCTAAACCAGGGTTCGCACAGAAGAATCCAGAACTTAAGCCATTCCAGGAGATGGTTGATTCCTATGGTAGATTACCCCAATCAACTAGGGAACGCATTGGATTATACAACTACCTATTGAACTTGGATAATTTAGACACAGCTACATATTCTTCTATCCAACTTATGTTTAAGTTTGGTAAAGAAGATATTATTGCAGCATCTGAAAGTGCAGAAGAGCATCAAAAGACACCTTGTGATTTACAACTTATGACTGCCCATACCTCTAAGGGATCCACTCGGGATATTATCGAACTTGACCCAGATATGGATAAAGCAGTTAAAGACGCATTATCAAAGAGTTTTAAAGGTACTGAAGAAGACCGTAGAGCTGAGTTATGTTTATACTTTGTCTCAATCACAAGGCATAGACATAAACTAATAAATGCAAATTATTTAAAGGAACTATATGACGACATTATACAAAACAACTAAGACTTCCGCTATTCAGCAATGGTCTATCGAAGTGCAAGGAGATTCATTCATCTGTACTTACGGACAACTTGGCGGTAAAATGCAAACGCAAATCACTAAGTGTACTGGGAAAAATCTTGGACGTGCAAACGAAACTACACCTGAACAGCAAGCCCAATTAGAAGCGGAAGCATTAGTGACTAAGAAGATTAAGTCTGGCTATTCATATGACAAAGCAGCTCCAGTTACTGTTAGTTTACCTATGAAAGTAAAGTCTTACCAAGACCAACTAAAGAATATTAAGTTTCCTTGTGTAAGTACACCAAAGCTTAATGGAGTAAACGCAATTTACAAACGAGTGGATGGCAAACTTACTATTTATTCAAGAGGCGGAGAAGTTTATCCAGCAATACCACATTTAGAAACATTTATTCATGACTTAATGGATGAATTACCTTCTAATGAGCTTAATGGTGAGTTGTATATTCACGGAGAGCATTTACAAGATATTCAATCGGCTGTTAAGAAAACTAACAAAATGTCACCTAGATTAACATTTAATATATTTGATATCTGTGATTCTGCAGAAGATTATGAGTATAGAAGAATGATGTTAGAAACTTTATATAGAGCTTTAGAAAGAATTGGACATCCCTCACTACCCCATGTTGGATTTTTAATTGGTGTTAAGTGTAACTCACATGAAGACATTGAAAACCATTACAACCAATGTATGGCGGAAAACTTAGAAGGGACAGTTATCAAGAACTTGGACGGGTTGTATAAACACAATATTAGATCTTCTGATCAATTTAAGTACAAGAAAGTTCTTTCTAAAGAGTTCTTAATTGCTTCTTTTGAACTTGACAAGAACGGCCTTCCAGTATTTGTATTGAATGTTGGTGAACAGTTCTTTAAGGCTAAACCTAAGGGAACTAAAGAGTACTGGGCATCTATTGACCCTCACAGCTTTGTTAATAAATGGGCAACTATTGAGTTTGAGACTTACAGTAAAGTCGGAATACCGCTTAAGCCCATTTTTATTAGCACTCGTGCGTGTGAATCTGATGGAACACCGAAGGAATAATATATGACGACAGAACAAATTGAAAGCATTATAACAGAACTAGAACTGCATGAAGAGTTCTTTGTATGGCAAATGCGAGAAGCTACAGAATCTATGAATAATGACACAAGATTAGCAGGATTTTATGAGAGCAATATACTGGAATCTTTAGATGAAGACACAGAGAAAGTATTCGCACTTATGGAACACACGGGAGAACATTACGAGGACTGTTTATCTGACTACGAATCAGAGAATTATTTAGTACTAACTGATGATGAAGCAGACGAAGCCACAGAAGAATATTATATTGCCTATGTAAATGATATAGTACTAACAGAAATACCCGCGTATTATAGACAATACTTTGATATTGATGCCTGTGTATCATACTACTCTCAGGACGGTAGAGGTTACGCCTTAAACCGTTGTAATGGAGACGAATACCAAGAAACTATTAACGGAACTGACTACTTTATATATCAGCAATAATATTTGACCACTATGTCATAAAACTAGATCTAATTTAAAGGAGTCAAATATGACTAAACAACAATTTATTGAAGAACTTGCAAACCACAACGAAGTAGGTAGCAAAGCAGCAGCAAACAGAATTCTTGACGGAATTAAGGATATTATTAAAGCCGAATTAGTAGCAGGTAACGAAGTATCATTAGGTACTGATTTCGGAACATTTAAACCAACTAAAAGATCTGGTTTAGCACCAACAACTGGTAAGCCTTATTCAACTAACTTAGTTAAGTTCAGCATTTCAGCACCCTTCAAACGTGCTTTAAATCAGTAATGTTTTCTAAGTTACACTCCTATTTATCCGAGATATCATACAACAGATATGATTTTGTTAATGGTATCCTAATAGGGTATGCTGTAAGTGCTGAAACATTTTATCCTTATGTAGCTATTGTAGTACTATTGGGGATTTCATTTATTAAGCCAAAGGAGCACTAATGCAAATTAACGTTATTAAGCACGACGGAACTTCAGAACCACTAGACCTATCAAAGGCTTCAGCAAGTCTTGAGTGGGCTATTGGGGATTTACCCGGAGTTTCCCAATCAGATATTGAAGTACAGTCAAACTTACACTTCTTTAACGGTATTCACACTAGCTACATTACAGACATATTTATTAAAACTTGTGATGATTTAGCAGACTTACGGAACCCAAACTATGATACAGTCGCTAGGAACCTTAAACTGCAACGTCTTTACAAGCGAGTATTTAACTCTGTACATGTGCCTCAGTTAGTCGATTTCTTAGCTGATAGAGTACAAGCTGGACATTATTCAGCCAATGTACTTAATTATCCGAGAATTGACTACAAAGCACTACAATCAACTATTGACCATTCTAGAGATTTTACATTTACTAGTTCAGGTCTGGACGCATTAGTTAACGGTTATGGAGTTTGTAAATACGAAACACCTCAATTTATATTTATGGCAGTTGCTATTGATACATTTAGAGATTACCATATTAATCCAACTCAGTACATTATTGATTACTACAATGCATTGTCGACATACGAAATTACTTTGCCTTCTCCAGAGATGCGAGCACTTCGTACGGACTCAACTGACTATGCATCTTGTATCATAATTCGCATGGGCGATAACATTGACTCTTGGGAAGCTACTGATGGAGCTTTATTGCTTCATACAGTATCTTCTGCTGGAGTTGGAGATGATATTGCAGACGTAGCCTCTATTGGAGATTTGGTAAAGAATGGTAAAATTAAGCATTCAGGAAAATTACCAATTCTAAAGTCTATAGACGCAATTATTCAGAAAGCTTCACAGAATGGGCGTAGAGGATCAGCTACAGGTTATGTAAACTTCTTCGACCCAGAAATCGAATCTATTTTTGCATTGAAGTCACCACGTATGCCTGTTGAGGACCGAATCAATGATTTATCATATGGTATTAAGCTTAACCAATTGGTCTATGACAGAGCCAAGTCTGGTGGAGTCATTTCATTATTCTCTACTAGAGCAGCTCCAAGGCTACTTGAATTGTTCTATTCGGCAGATGTTAAAGCATTTACTGAATATTACGAAGAATGTGAAGCACAGGAACTTTATTCAGCACAAATTGATGCCCAAGACTTTTGGACTCGTTTAGTTGCTGTTGAATCTACTGAGACTTCATCTTACTATCCAATGAATATTGACGAGATGAACGCAAATTCTCATATTACTAGACCGATTACTATGGCTAATATATGTATCGAATACATGACTGGTATTGAGCCTTTACAGACTTACAAACCAGATTCACCAGATATTGGTGTATGTGTACTTGGTAATGCTAATCAGGGTGTAGTATCTGAAGAGCGTTTACCTCATGTAACTAATTTACTAGTTAGAGCGCAGTCTCATATTATGCAACGACAGGTTCACCCAACATCACAAGCTAATGCTTATGTAGCACACTATCGTGATATTGGAATTGGCCTGTCTAACCATGCATTTTGGCTTGCTAACAACGGTTGGAGATATGGTCAACCTGAAGCACTGGAATCTCACAACAAATGGATGGAGCATTTTTCATTCTATTTACATGTGGCGTCTATGGAACTTGCAAAGGAATTAGGTGCTGCACCAGGATTTGAGTATCACAATAAGTTGTTACCAATTCATAGGTACAAACGTACTGTGGACGAGTTGTGTACACCAAGTACTTATTGTGATTGGGATTGGCTTGACATGCAAATCCAGAAGTTTGGAATGTACAACGTAGGTTTATCTATGGTACCTCCAGCAGAAACCTCAGCAGGACCAAGTAACCAAACTACTGGGCTTGAGCCTATACGGAACTTACTGACTATCAAGGACAAATCTGGAACTAATTATAAACAATTTGCACCAGATTGTACTAGATTAGCCGATAAGTATGATTTTGTGTATGATAGAGACATTAACAAGGAATTTATCAAGCATGTAGCAGTTACTCAGAAATGGATCGATAAGGGCATCTCAGCAAACACTTTCTACAACCCAGAGTGGCACAATGGTAAAGTACGAGCTAAGGATGTTATAGCAGATTTATTTTTTGCTAAATACTACGGTCTTAAAGGTAGATACTATCAAAACACCAAACTGCCTGATGAACAGGAACAACAAATAGGAGGATGCCAAGATGGGGGCTGCAGCGTTTAGAACAGTTAGATTTCTTAAACAAGGATTAGTAAATATTGAAATGCCTTCTAACCTATCAGTGGAAGAAGAGGTTAGATTTGCTAAAGACTATTTGGATACGTTGTCAGATCAAGACCTGGTTCTTGCCATGTCAGACTGTGTTCCTTCTGGGCCAAATCCAACTAGGTTTGATGCAGACTCTTTTCAAGTTGAGGCTTTAGAAGACACTAGCAATGACTATAAAGTAGTTTATAGTACCGACTTATGGAAGGAGTATATTAATGAGTAACCACTTATTCAACCCAAACCCAATTGACTTTGCCAAGCAACCTTTGTTTCTTGGTACTGGTCGTAATATATCTAGATTGGATTTATCAATCGAACCACACATTAGCAAATCTACAGCAAATGCTATTGGGAAGATATGGTTTTCTGGAGATTTCTCACCATCTAAGGATGGTAAGGACTATGTAGGATGTGAGCAGGCTTTAAAAGCGCTTTACATGAAGAACCTTAAGTTCCAAACTTTATTGGACTCTCTTGCTGCTAGATCAGTTGCTGAAGTATTTATACCAATCACAACTAATCCTCAACTTGCTAGTTGGTGGTACCAGCATGCATTCTTTGAGGAGAACATTCACTCACAGTCTTATGCAGACATCCTTAAAGGATTGCCAGTTGATGCTAAAGCCATCTTTGATGATATCATGGTTAACCCAGCAATTCTTAAACGAGCTGAGTCAATTGTTGCATGTTTTGAGGATACTATCCAGCATAATGCACGTATGGTGTTGCAATCTGCAGATTATGACATAGAAGCTCATAAAATTTCTATTGTCAAGTCTTTGTTTGCATTAAACATACTTGAGGCAGTACTGTTTAAGTCTTCATTCCTTACTAGTTTTGCTTTTAAGGAGAACGGACTATTTTCAGTTACTGCAGATATCATCAGCAAAATAGCACAAGATGAGTATCTGCATTATGCCATGACTATCAACTTACTTAACAGGCTCCGAAAGGATCCTGAATGGGCTTACATATTCCACGAGAACTCAGCTGCTATTGACCAACTTTACCGAGATGCGCTCGAAGCAGACTTTGACTGGATTGACTATTGTTACACAGATGAAGTACAGTTACTTGGTGTAAACAACAAGATTCTTAAGCAGTATGTTACTTCTAACTTGCACTCAGTTATGACTCAAGTTGGGCAGGAACCAATAGTAGAGAAGATTGCTAATCCATGTATGTGGGCCAATAAGTACACCAGACCTTCTTCTATTCAAACAGCACAGAAGGAAAAGACTTCAGGTAATTATTTACTTGGAGTAGTTGATACTGATGTTACTGCTGAAGACTGGGAGGGTATGTTATAATGGATACATGTATATGCGAACCGATGGAAACTTGTCATCTTTGTAAAGATGAGAAACTCGCCGCAGGTATATCTCCCAAACATGATACAGGCAAGTTACGCTATTCTTTAGTGCCTCCTATAGCCATTAAGGCCATAGCTGATATACTTACATTTGGTGCAGAGAAGTATGCGGCAAATTCTTGGCAAACGATTCATAACGGAGAAGAGCGCTATCTAGATGCTTTATATAGACATCTGGAAGCTTATCGTTCAGGCGAAACATTTGACAAAGAAAGCTCAAAGACTCATTTATCTCATGCTATTACAAATGTGGCATTTTTGTTACATTTTGAACAAGAAAGAATTAGACAACTAAACTTAAAGGAACAACATGAAACAATATCACAACCTGATTAGAGAAGTACTTGAACACGGAACTGTTAAATCTGACAGAACTGGTACAGGCACTATATCTATGTTTGGGGCACAAATGCGATTTAATTTAGCAGAAGGTTTTCCACTAGTCACAACTAAGAAAATGTTCACTAAAGGCATTATTGCAGAGTTACTGTGGTTCCTAGAAGGTTCAACTGACGAGCGTAGATTAGCAGAGATTCAGTACGGTTTACCAAGAGAGCAATTAATTGGTAAGCAAACTATCTGGACAGCTAATGCAGACGCTCAAGGAAAAGACCTAGGCTACGAGAATACTGACTTAGTCAAGGAACTTGGTCCTGTGTATGGTAGACAATGGAGAAAGACTCCACAAGTTAGAATTGGTTTTGATGCTGTTGAAGGAGAAACTGTTGAGATATTTAATATAGACCAAATAGCACAGGTTATTGAGTCAATCAAGACCAATCCAGACTCACGCAGACATATCGTATCTGCATGGAACGTAGCAGAAATAGACGATATGGCTTTACCCCCATGTCACTATGGGTTTCAGTTCTATGTAGTTAACGGTAAGTTATCCTGTATGTTTCATATGCGATCAACTGATGTCCTATTAGGTTTACCGTACAACCTTGCTAGTTACGCATTATTAACTATGATGGTAGCGCAAGTATGTAATCTAAAACTTGGTGAACTAATCTACACGGGCGGTGATGTGCACATTTACTCTAATCATGTTGAACAGTGTAAGCTACAGCTCAGCAGAGAGCCTAGACCATTACCAACTATGACACTTGACCCAAACATCACTTGTCTTGACGACTTCACTATGGATTCATTCACACTTACTGGATATGACCCACATCCTACTATTAAAGCGGAGATGGCAGTATGAGTGGTGACTCCAAACTGGACTCCTATAAACCGCTGCCAGATTTCAGTAAAATCCCTGATTGTTCTGTTAGTACGGATTTTTGGTATGTTTAACAGGAAAAGATGAAAGAACTCTCAAAGAAATCTAAAGAGGAACGTGATAGTCTTAAGATGAGCAGAGAAAAGTTTACTAAGGAGTTTAATTTATGAAAATTAACGTAATAGCAGCAATAGGCAAGAACAACGAGATAGGACTGAATAACCAACTTCTCTGGAAGTCTAAGTCGGACTTGGAACATTTCAAGCAACTTACTTTAGGCAAACCAATTATTATGGGACGTAAGACATTTGAATCACTACCCGGTATTTTACCTGACAGAACTCATATTGTCATTACATCTCAAGATAAGTGGCATCCTAAATTCAATCTGGCCCATTCTGTCAAACCTTCCTTAACTGCAGCTATAGCTGAAGCGAAAGGGTTCGGTTGTGACGAAGTATTCATTATTGGTGGAGCCTCAATCTACGAGCAAGCTTTACCATTAGCAGAGGAACTTCATATATCTCATATGGACTGGACTGGTGAAGCAGACACTTACTTCCCAACAATCGGATCTGAGTGGGAGCGTAATAGCACAGCAGTCATTACTAAAGGTATAAATTCTCCAGACTGGACTTATGTTAAGTATACACGTACACTAGCAAATAAAGAAAACATCACATAGCAATAATTGCTAGGAAAGGAGAATTATGGTAGTAAAGATCAGTTTTGCTGAAGATAGGAAGTGTTACACAAATGTTACATCATACGAGTTTGTTAGCAACTTCTTTCTTGTAGTCATTGACGACCAACACAACAGTCGAACCTTAACCAAGATGTACCCGTTGGGAAACATTGAACATATACAGATAGAAGAGTAGTGCACTTAGTGCAGAACCAAACCCAACTTTAAAAGGAATTTTATGGGACAATTTATTTACACATCTGGATTCTCAGGTGGACCAGAAGCAACTAAGAAACAACAAATTTTATTTGCAGCAGACGCAGAGTATGCGTACGGTGAGGGATACGAGTATATCCAGGACACTGAAGGTACTATATTCTTTATGGTAAATCCAACTGAGCTATACGAATGTGAACCTCATATCACAGAGGACTATCTACAGTCTTTAGACGAGTCTGAAGTAGATCCAGATGAGGATTACTGCATTCACTGTCACAACTTAAAGCTAATTGATGAAGTTATAAACAATACCTTATCTAAAGACACAGACATCACACCAGATCAAGCAGACACTATGCTTAAGTTAGCAAGACTTAAACAAATGCTAGGAGCTTAATATGGCATGTAAATCAAAAACTAAGAAGCCAGGTAAAAAGTAATGCTTAATCCAATTAAATCAATAGTTAAGTACAACAAGGACGCAGGACTGTTAGAGAAACCCTATGACGACTTTTTAGAATCTTCATTTCAAATTGAGGAAGCTCTTGAAGGACATAACACTTTACCTTATTTGGCTATGCAGTTGAATATGGGAAGTGAAGTGGCTGATGCAAAAGAGATTTCTAGGGAAATAGTATCTCAAGCAAATTACAATTATGAATTATCTGATGTAGATAGACTAGACAAAGCATGTGATGCAGTAGTTTATGCTATTGGATCTATGGCTAAACTTGGTCTAGATGCACAGCAAATTACCAAAGCACTTAACATAGTTATGCAGTTTAATAATGCTAAGCTAGTTAACAAACAAGTTGATTCTGCAGGTAAGCTTATGAAGCCAGAAGGCTTTGTAGGACCTGAAGCAGAATTGCAAAAATTATTGGACCAAAGGAATTAATATGAATAACTTATCTTCTCTAGTAGCTATTATAAGTATGTGGATTGTAGGACTGTTGGCAGCTCTAGGACCATTTATATACCATTTAGTATATTGCTTTCAAACAGAAAAGTATCTACTTCTAGTGGCAGGTGCAATAGTACCTCCTGTAGGCTGGTTCCACGGACTAGGAGTAGTTTTCGGGTGGTGGTAGCAGAAACTACTATACACACGTAATTAACTCAGCCCTCTACGGAGGGTTGTACTTAGTTACCAATTTTATTATTTTAAGGAATTAATATGAACCTATTTATACAGGACTATGAACAGACATTGGAATTTGAGGGAGGATTTATCTCAGAAGTAGATGAATCTGATCTTATTGAACATATATTAGATAACTCAGAATACACAACTATTGAGCAGTTTGCTTTATCTAATGTATCTTACGAGGATGCACTCAATTTAGTACAATCTACTGATAGTTTTGCATATGATGTGGCAGAATGGTTATCACACCAACCTAACGGTATGTCTGAACAATTTATTGAGCGTCTGTCAGAGTCCCCAAAGGCTATTGAGTCTGTTGCTTACTCATTAGCATATACACACAGCGAACTAGGGACTAAATTACTGGATGAGTTGTTACATTACCGCTCAATTGGGAGGATTTAAGTATGTTAGTTATTGTAGGCATTGTTACAGCACTGAATTTCATTTTTATTATTTACAAGCTCACCCACAATCGTAAGAAGGACGGCATACTTGACTTAGCTATATTTATCAGCATATGTGCTTTATTTTCTATTGCCGGTCAGGGTGGAATTTATGTAGGCATGATTGCTTCATTTATTGTATCTATTTACCTATTTATTTATCCGCCAAACCTTATGAGGTTACTCAAATGAGTTTCAGAGATATCTTACTAGCTCTTGTTTGTATACTTATTATTGTTGCCGGATTCTATGCATTCCAGCTTATTGTAGTTCTATTCGTTGGTTTAGTAATCTATTTTTGCTTACCTGCTATTAGGCACATTCTTAAGAGGAGGCCCTTATGGAAGTAGTAGCATTAGTAGCATTAATCATATTCTTGTACTGGCGTGAGGAGTCTAATGACCCATCAACGCATGACGAAAGCAGCATTTAGACTTGGTATCAATTCAATTTTAGTGCCATTACATTCTCTGTGAACAATTCAGTATTGCCTGAGTCCAGCACATCTGGACCTATGTACTTGTACTCTTTATACTTACTTAGTATCCCTCTTTCTTTATCCCAAGCATCTTTACCTGACTTAAATTCTTCTACTTTTATCACTTTTATCTTTTTTAACTCTGTTGGATTAAACCTTCTATTCACAGACCTATTGGTGATCCCGATTTTATACAACTCTTTACCATCTTCTAGTGTTACTTTTAAGTAGTATAGCAGTCCTGGTTTAGTTTTATCGAACCCGGTAACAGCACAGCTTGGACATCCTTTACCTATTAAATGACTGTTTGGACTTTGCATAAACTCTCCATGCTCTGGGCATATTATGATTACTTTTTCTTTATGATTTACGTACTCTACTTTAGTATAGTTATACTTACTATTATGCACTTTCTTAGCTTCCTCTATAAACTGCTCTGTAGTTTTTGAGTTTTTCGCAACTCTGCTTTCTATAGCACACTTAGGACAGCCTCTACTTTGTAGATGACCCATTGGGAGTTGTGCCCAGTCACCATGTATTGGGCAGGTTATGAGCACTTTCGAATATGTATTTTTATAAACAGTCTTAGTATAATCATATACATCTCCGTGTACTTTTATTGCCCTCTCTATAAACTCTTCTTTAGCCAGCTTTGTTTTATTAGCACACTTCTGGCACCCAACAGTAGCCAGATGACTTCGTGGCACTTGTTCTATTTCTCCATGTATTGGGCAAATAACTATTACTTTAGTGTTATTTGTTATGTAGTTCACTTTACTATAGTCATACTTATTACCATGAACTTTTATAGCTTTCTCTATCCATTCTTCTGTTGTCAACCTACGCATCTCCCAGCTCCTTATTTAACAGCTGAGCAATTGCCTCATTTACAAACTCTGACTGACTTACGTATTTTAGTGACTTGTTTTCATTTACTTGTTTTAAGTAGTCTTTCATTTCTTTTAGTAAGTCTGATTTAATTGTCATACCTACTCTTACTGGTTTATTTTGTTTGTACATTGGAACACCTTTCTTATTTAGTACTCCAATTATAGCATAACTTTCTTAATTTTCCCTTAACTACCTCATTACAAATGCCGCGGACATGTCGGGTATAAGATCAAGTATGTTAGGTTCTGCTAATAAGTAAGGAGCTTCTGTAAACATATGCCTATAAGTTACTCCATCTATACCACTATTGGTATATGTGTCTATTGGGTCTGCTATATCCACACCAGTCACTTTTTGCACACCTTGCAGTAGTGCTGTCCTTGTTGGACTCTTTTTTGCCATACTCATTATAGCTTTTGCTTGTCCCATGTAGTATCGCATAAAGAACAACCCTCCCACTCTCTCTGAGTACTTCCACCACCGGTTCATTGTGTATCCGTAGTTTACTAGCAACTGATCTAGGTAGTTTAGTATATCTTTTTTTACATCTTCTGTTAACTCTCCTTCTCTCTTTATTGCTTTTTCTTCCAATTCTTCTTTTATTATTTGTCTTGTTATCGCATCACCATAGTGTACTGATTTTGCCATTGTTTGATACAGTGCTGTTGTTTTATCTATATACAGACCATTTCTAACTCCTTCTATTATTCCTTTGAAGTTACTTTTATCTATTTGTTGTTGTACCATTGTTGCAATTTGTCCATCTAGTTTAGCTTCTATATTTACGTCTTCCACTAACGCAGTGTATTGACCATCTTTTACCAATTCATCCCATATATTACCTTCTAACTGTTTCTTCAGTTGTCTTATCTCTAACCCAACATTTTCACCAGCCATTTGCTTAACTTCTAACTCTGATAACATTTGTACTTTTTCATTGTAGTCATTTAATTGTTGCCATCTCTGTTTGAACTTTTTAGTGTATTTTACTGGGTTTATTCCGTGACTTGCTGCTACCATTGCATTACTCACTTGGTTACCAACTAGTATATCCCCATTTAGCACAACCATTGCTTGCTTCACATAGCTTAGTATTTCAGTTATATAGGCTTCCAATGCCATTAATCTAGCTTTTGCTACAGGGTGTTGTTTCATATCAAACCCAAACTTTGCAAAGTTCCCAATCGTCACATCTTTTTCACCAGTCATTAATTCTACGAAGTCTTTGTGTACTAGTATACCTTTATTGCTAGTTCTTTGATATATGTAGTCTTTTGTGTGGTCTGGTAAGTATTCCCATCTATCATGCCTTTTTTCACGCTTAACACCATTCATTTTATCTTCTTCAGTATATTCTTCTACTAGCACGTAGTCATCTGGATTTTCTAGTACTCCTCTACCACTGTTTTCTATTATTGTATCTACCACTCTTTTGTTCTCTGTGGCTGTTAGTGAAGTTTTTATACTTCTACTGAATGTGTTACTTAGTATATCTTCTATCTCTGTTTCTCTATCTGGCAAGTACATCTCTTTTTCTAGGTTATTCAACTGTATTCTGTAGTCTACTATCTCATTTCTGTGGTTGTACACTGGTACTAGTGTTTGTCCTTCTATCATTGCAAACTTATTTATTCTACCATTTTTTGAATTTCTAATTGCTTCTACTATCTGTTTTGTTTTAGCTCTTAGTTCCCCATCTATTAGTCCTTTATTTCCTTTCATTTCATTGTTTTTTCTTATTAGTGAACTTAGGGGTATACCTTCAGTTGTATGTGATATTAACCCAATAGCACCTTCACTGAACCCTACTGACTTAGTTCTACCCGTCATTAAGTAGTATTTTTTACCTTCTACTATTGTGTACGGTTTATCATTTACCAATCTCATTAGCACACTTTCCTGAGCTTTTACTTCATCTTCAGGGATTAACTCGTATCTTAGCAGTCCATCTGCTGGTCTTGTGTATCCTTTTGGTATTGGATCATGTGCATCTATTGTTGCATCTGCTCTCATGTTATCTATGTATCCTCTATACATATTTATTGTTTTATCTAGCAATTCTACTCCGTCTTTATTAGACACCAACTCTTTTATTGCTTTAGTGTGTACTTCATCGGACTTTTGGAGCACTTTTAGGGACACTATTTTATCTATCGTATCGATTAATTCTTTACTTGGTCTTTCAGGCATCTTTCTTTTTGGCACTCTATGCGCTATTTGCATATTTGCTGCTATATTATTTGCATTTATTTGTTGATCATGTGCTACTGTTTTACCACTTACTAAGTACTCAGCTAGTCCATCTATTTGCTTATCCCTACTTTTTACTAGTTCTTTACTTGCTCCCAAATGTACTATTTTTGTTAGCTTTTCTATTTCTTCTTGTATTTTAGCAGGCTCATTTAGGTACTCTTGTATCTCACTTGCTGTGAACTGTGCCATATCTCCACTTAGTACTACTTTTGTTATTGCGTCTTTTGTTGTTTTGTCTGTGTCTTTGAACATTTCAGTTGCTACTGACTTAACCCCATTTCTAATGTCTGCTGTATGTTTCTCTACCACTTGCTTACTATGTCTAAACACTGCGTACATATCTGCCACATCCTCTGTTGTTGTATCTTGCGTTACCGCTCTCCACAAGTATTGGGTTATTCCAGTATTCATTAGTTCATTTAGTACTGGTATTTTGGCTATTTGCTTACTTACATCTTTTGGTCCAGCTTCACTTAACTTCTCTGACCAATCTCCCACTTTCTTTACCACAGGTTCTATTAGCTCATCTATGCTATTCATTTTAGCTCTTGCGTAGCTACTTACTCCAGGCTGTTCATTCTCATCTACCATTTTTTGTTGCATCATTTCTGCATCTAGTTTAGCTATTGTTGTTACCATTTCTGCTACTAGTTGACCACCACGTTTTCCTCTTCCACTTAGCGTTGTCCATATTGTATTTACTGTTTTTATTAGTGCATTTAGTACCTTTTTTATTGAGCTTGGTTTACTAGGGTCTATTTCAAGGTCTTTTATTAGCGGTATTGATATCTTCACATCTTTTATCGCATTGTATACTTGCTCATTTGTTGTTGCATATGCGTAGAACTCTTCTATATCTGCTGTTTTGTCAAACACATACTTAAACTTCATCTTTGCTATTTCTATTTCTTGTTCTGTTGGATCAGCAATCTTGTCTAGAAACAGTTCATAGGTTACACCACTATTTATTGCACTATCTCGCAAGTCTTTCATTAGTCTTGTTAGTTGTACATTTGCATCGAACACGTGACTTGACATCTTGTGGTTTATCTCATGTAGGAACGCTTCACTCAAGTTTGTTATTCTTGACATTTTATTCCATCTAGCTTTCATTTCATTTGTTCGCAAATCTATAGATGCCGCAGTTTGGCTATTTGCATTCTCAAACATTTGCATCTTTAGTTCACCAGTGCCTAAATTAGTCATTGTTACTTGGTATGTATTTAACACAGTTGATGTCAGTACTTCAAACTCTGTCAGTGTTGCTTGTATTGCTTCAGCCTCATCGTAGGTTTTGTTGTAGTCTTCCATTAACTTTGCTGGAGCTTCTTCATTTCTTGCATTGTACTCATTTATCTTTACTTCATACTCACCAATTATCTTCATTTTGTTTCTTAGTTCTTTTAACCCTGAACTTTCCTGATTCATCTCAGCCATTTCCATGAACTTATCTGTTAGTGTTGTGCCTAGATCTATTACTTCTTGTTCTATGAATTTATCTGCTTCAGTTTCTCCTATTTGTGTGTTTTGGTCACTACCTTTTACAGAATTTTGATATGTTTTAGTCAATTCCATTGCAGGCATCATTACTGTTCTACCAGCTCTTGTTGGATTACTTTGTGCTTTACCTTTTTCGAATGTGTAGTTTTTACCACTTTCTAAATGTATTACATACTCTTTACCTATGTCTTTAACGAACACCAACTGTTCTTGCAATTGTTTAGTTCCGCCTAAGTTTATTAATGCTATCCCTTCTGTTTGCTTTACTAATGTGTTGTATACATCTTTTTCAGCATCAGTCATTATATTATTTTCTAAGCCTAGCCAGTACTTGTTTATACCAAACTGCAGTCCTATTGGATCTACATTTGGATTTAATTCTCTTAACTTTTTATTTATTGTTTTGTAGCCTGCTATTTGATCTTGTGCTGAACAACCCATATCTATTCCTTACATTCTATCTTGTTATTTACATTCTTTTTGAATGCTTCACTTGGAGTTATTATATCTTTTTCTAGCTTGTTTTTAGCTTCTTTTTGTTTAACCCACACACCCTCAATTAGCTCTCTACCTGATTCACTCATTGTCTTTTCTGATGTATTGCTATTAGCTACTATACCAGCATCTGATGCAAGTATATTATTTTTCATATTATTTAACCACCACTTTTGACTATTGTTTAACTCACTACCAACTGAACCTACTATTTCAACTGTATCTTTGCTACCTAGAGATTCTGTTAAGTTATCACTAACTTTTAGCTTATCGCCTTTATTCACCATTTGTGCTATATTTGCTTTTGACTTAACTTGTGTATTCTGTGTTATATCATACAAGTTTAGCACATAGTCTGGCTGTCCTGTTGTCTTACTAGCAAATTCCTCAGCTGTTTGTTTTCTATCAGCAATCATCTTATTTTCTAGCATTGTTTTAAGTGTTGTTATTGCTGGGAACTCTTTAGCTCTTACCTCACTAGCAGGTATATTTACTACTCCTGAACCCATTTGGTACAGATGTCCAGACATGTACTCTTTACCACTATTTACTAATCTTTCCTTATTCGTTGTTTCAGCTAATTCTAGTCTCTCCAGCATTTTACCAGTTCCTAAGTGAAGTCTGTTTACTTCTTTTGTAAAGTCTTCTCTAGTATCTCCTTCAGGTCTTAGACCTAATCTATTGAACATCTTTACTTTTTGTTTGTCACTCATTGTACTTAGCATATTCTCTACTAGGGCCATTTGGTCTGCTACTATTGATCTACTGAACCCTATTTCAATCATATTCTTATTGTAGTAGTCTGCTGTGTCTGTTAGCATTGCTTTGTTAGCACTTAGCACTACAGCATCATACACATTCCCACCATGGTATTTACCCTTTAGCGGACCTTTTAATTCTCTATTTAGTGTTTCTAGTATCATCCTACCATCTATTGCATGGATTGGTATTGTTGATGCAGCACCTGTATTTACTATTGCTTTATTCTGTTTTATCTGCCCTCCAACTTTTGTGTCACCAACTGTCACACTACTTGAATGTAATCCCCCTTTAGTACCAGTCTTGTTAAGTGTTTGGTTTACTCTATCTCTACCTGCTTCATCCCATACGATGTCATGCCCATACCCTTGTGCAGTCAGTTTGTTGTTTATGTTTACCAAGTCATCTTTACTTATTTTGTAGGACTCACCTTCATGCTTTGCTTCCCCGTATCTACTATTTAGCAAGTTTTCTACTTCTTCGGCCAGTCTTACTTGGTATGCTTCGAACGCTATTATTTCTAGGGTTTTTACTGCATCCCTATTTCTATCTACGAATCCTAGTCTACTATCGAATGTTGTTTCAATTGCTGTTCCAAATGTTGCATTGATCACATCTCCTACTGTTTTTATTGTGCCACTATCTATATCTAAGTGTAGCAACTTTTTCCACTCTGGCATATTATCTGCAATCTTACCACCGAATCTATCTTTGTACACTTTGTTTGGTATATACATATCTACAAACCCCAACTCTTTACCAGCATCTTTTCCCTCTTTTAGTAGTTTACTAGCTTTCTTTATTGTCTTAACTAGTGTATCTATTCCAAGTGAGTATGTTAACTTTTTCTTAATTGAGTTTACTGTTGCTCCGTATATGTATACCATTACAGGACTCTTTGCAATTGATCGGATATTCTTTAAGTTCAACTCTCCGATCTCATTTAACATTGCAAGTTGTTTCATTTCAGACTCAGTCTTATCCGATTTTGCTAGTAATCTCTCTTTATATGTTTGAACTTCTTCAATCATCCCAACCCCAATTGTTGAGTACAGGTCTTTGAATACTGTATCACTTTGTAAGTTAGTTTCTTGTCCTTTTAGCAACTTTTTATCTGTACCAGATTCAATTGCTGATGCGTGTTTCTTACCAGCTTCAATCAATGCTCCTGGAGTAAATGTTACATCACCCAACCAATGTTTTACATATGCTTCTAGTTCTTTTGCTCTATCAGCCGTATATATTCCACCTTTTTCAGCAAGTTCTATTGCTTTATCTGTACCTATTTGTAGTAATGTTAGTATCATACCACTTGTTATCGCATCAATTTCTAAGTTAGCGTGTGTTTCTAGTGTAGTACCATCTACTATTGCTTTGTTCCAATCTACTAGCAACTCTATTGAGCTTATACCATGATGTCCCTCTGAATCAGCAAATACTTCTGCCATTGCATCCGCATCTACCTTACCAGCTCTCAATGCTTCATATGCTGTTTTTACTGCCCCTTTTTCAGTTACCTCAATTCCTTTATCTGTTACTTTGAACAGTTTATTGAAGTTAGCACTAGCTGTTTCTGTACTTAACTTATCTGGGTCCATGTCTAACCCTTGTAGTATGCTAGCTTCCAACATTTGTCTTGAATCAGCATCATTTACATCTATTGTCTCTGTGCTATTGTCTGCTACCACAAACTCTCTATGCAGTTTACTTTCTTGGTACTGTATGTCATTTAGTATTGTGAATCTACCACTTACTGTTTGACCCCAATCTAAGTAAAACTTTTTATTCTTTGTTGCTTGAGCAAATATCTTAAGTATTTCCCATTCTCTTACCAATTTATCATTTCTGGCTTGTTGTGCATCTTGTTCACTTATATGCAGACCAGCAGACTCAACTTCTACGTATCCTCTGGCTTTCAATGCTTCTGTTTCATCCATAGCCAACCACATTTGTAGTTTAGGACTAATTGTATATGCTATTTGTTCCATATCATTCAGTTTATCGTTATTCAATGCATCCATAGGTATTTTTGTATTCATTACATTTCTACTAGTCTTACGCTTAGGCTTTGCAGTTTTTGGTAGGGGTCTATTTCTAGCTTCATTCAAGTACTGTAGTTTACTCATCGCTTTTGCTAATTGTTCAGTACCTCTACCATCTACTTCTAGTGCTTTATCTACTGCTGCTCTGTTTACTTGTATCAAGTTTGTATTCTTCTCTGCAGTTAGCTTATCCATTGACATTGTACCATTATCTACTGCTATTGCTTGTACTAGTACACCTAACGCAGATGTTAGTGATTCTTCAGTAAACTCAGGAGTATTCTTTGTTAACTTTATTCCTAGTGCTTGGTATACTTCATTCCCTATATCTGACCGTACACTTGCAGAATTTACCAAACCATTTTGTGCATCTTGTTTGACTTTTATCTGTTCATCTGGATCTGTGATACCTAAGTACAGTCCCATTTCTGATTCATCGAAGCTTAGTATTTTACCAATCATAGCTTGTGTATCGGTTACCATCTTAGCTGTGTAGAACTTTAGTATTGTTTCAGTTTGTTCATCTATCTCCAGTTTATCATCTTTCACAGTTCCTATTAGTTCTATTATATCTACTGGAAACGATTCAGGCTGTTTCTCTCTAACTGATTGGAACTCACTTAGTTTCTTTGTGCTTGTACCTTTCTTACCTGGGATTGTTACAGTAGCTTTATCTCCTTCTATTTTACCTATTAAGTATGTTGTTTCACCAATCTTTACTCTGTCACCAACTATTAGTTGTCTTTCAATTGGCACAAACCCAAGCTTTTGGTTCATTACCAATCCAAATTGATCTATATGTTTACTAATCCTATTTGAACCAATTTTTATATCTCCAATTTTAGTATTTTCTATATACTTGCTCATTGTTTGGAAGTTATCTATTAGTGCCTGTTCATTCTCTTTGTCTGACGCAAAGAAGTCTTTGAATCCTTTTGGTAACACTTCTAGTAATTTATCAGCATCTTTGAATATATTTCCTTCTAGCTTTCCGAATACACTATCATACCCACTAGTAAGTATTTTATGTACTGGAGACACTATTGGGAAGTTTTCTAGGTTTCTTTTTAGTATTTTAGCTCCTAAGCTTGTTATACCTTCACTAGCAAGTTCTGTTAATTCTGCATTCAACTCTTCTATTTTATCCTGTTTTAGTACTTCCATTGCATCATTCAACGCACTTGACGGACTTTGTACTACCTTACCTGTTGGACTTAGGGTTCTTCTAGCATTTACTCTTTTGTTACCAAGCTCTACCATAGGTCCATAAGCACTATCTTCATATCTTGTTATTTCTCCTATTGATGTTTGTCTAGTCTCTATCTCGGGTTCTACTGTACCTATGTATTCTTCTTCAATTGTTTTTATCATTGTTGATATTTCATTTAGCTCTGATGTTAATCTATCGTGCTCAGCGTTTACTAGATTTATTCTTTTTTTAACTTCTTGTAGTGCTCTTACCATACCTTTTATTAGTTTGTCAGCAAGCTCTCTTAACTTGCTTACTCTATTTGTACCAGTTCTCTTAGTTAGTTCTGCCTCCATTCTATCAAGCACCTTATTCAATGTAGTTCTTTCAGCTTGTACTTCACCAAGTTTTCTTTTGTAGTACTCTTTTACGTGTACTAGCATATTCATATCCTCAACGTTTTCAACTAGCTTACTTAGTTCTGTATCCAATTCTGATACCCTAGCTCTTACTTTATTCAGAGGAGTTTTCTTTTCATCCACTCTATCTTTTACCAGCTTTCTAAGTATTACATTGTACTTAGTAATTGTATCTTTATCTAATCCTTGTGCACTTAAGTAGTCATTTATTTCTTTAGCAGCTTCTACCATTGTCTTTTTTTGGTTATCAACCATTTCATCCAGTTGTGCTGTTAACCATTGCACTACTGTTTGCTTTGGCTTTGGTGCAGTTGTCACATTTTTAGCATTTCTTACACCCTCTTCTTTCATTGATTCTTTAGTTGGAGCTTTTTCAACTATTGAAGCATTACTTAGAGGTTTATCTGCAACTTGTTCCGCATTCTGTTCTTGTGCAATTGGCACAACTTTACCATCTACTACATCAGCAACTTTTGTGTTACTTTCACCACTTACCAGTCTTATTGATTCAGTACCATCTGGGTCTACTTGGAACGCAAGTTGTCCATTTCCACTTGGTTTAGTTGTGTCATTTATTAACTTTTCTCTTCTTAGCATCTCTTTATTTGCTTCTACAGCACTTTTACCAGCTTCTTTTAGCTTTGCTACATACTTATCTTTTATTTCTTTGTCTATTTCTAATTTACTAGCAATCTTCACTAGTTCTACTATTGTGTTACTCATTTGTTCATTTTCGGCCTTGAGTGTGTTTAGTAATGAGCTTGTTTGGTACGCAGAATTATCTTTGTATGGATTTAGTTTATCTAGTCTACTCTTAGCAAATTTAGCTAGCTTTGGTATTGTTACTTGTCCACTAGCAACTACTTTTTTATCTAGTAAGTTCTTATTAGTGTTAGGGTTTAGCATCTGTTTTTCTAGCTCTTTAGCATATACACGTAACCCAGGTCTATTTGGATCTGCTTTTAGTACACCACTTGTGGGATCCAATTCTATGTACCCTAAGTCCATTACTTGAGCATTCACTTTTTCAGCATCTCTATTTTCTAAGTAATCATCTACTATTTTCATTAGCTTATCTATTGGTCCACCAAAGTCTTCTGAGCCTTTAACTGACTTTAAGCTTTTTTTCTCTTTTTCCAATTGCTCTTTCATCAATCTTACTTCAGTTAGTATGTTACTTTTACTAGCACTTTGTTCAGTAGCATTCTCACCTATCTTTTTACCTAAGTTTATTGCTTCCATTTTATCTGTTGCTGTTAAGTCATTTTTGTTGACTAAGTCCAGAAACTCCTTAGTAGCTTCGTACATTCTACTATCTACCATTTCAGATGCTTTGAAGTCTACATCTTTTCGGTTATTTAAATCACCAATTGTTTTGTACACATTAGCTATTGCTGTGTCATCATTCGACTCGTGTGCTCTATTCAGTGCATTTGATAGTACCACATTGTATGTATACTTCTTTGGAGCACTTCCATCTAACTCTTTAGCTAATTTACCATGCATCTCCTCAGCTGATTTTACCACACTGTCTGTGTCACCTTTTAGTGTACTGTCTATTGCAGCCTCTCTAATTGGAGCACTTACTTCAGTAGTTTCTCTTACTTTACGTTGTGCTTCTGTCTCTGTAGCTCGTTCTAGTATATCTTTACTAGCCTTTGGAAGACTTGGCACTGTTTTCGTAGCTACATCATAAACAACTTTTGGACTTGCCATTTGTGTACCCATAGTAACCCCAAGTACACCAGCAACATTGGATTCATCTAGTTCTTCTTTTGTAAATCCTTCCTCGAATACTCTAGGAGTTTGTGCAGCAGTTTCTAGCATTGTTTGACCTTTTTCAGTCAATCCTTCAATAGCACCTGCACTAGCTAGTCTAAGTGGAGCAGAACTTATTGTAAGTATCTCTTTACCATACTTCTTACTAAGTGTATTTTTACCTTCTTGGCTCATTTTATTTATCACAGTCTTTAGTGCTTCTTTAGTAGGATTCATCCCACTAAGTGCCAATTTGTCACCAAATCTATCCATGTACGTACCAACTATACTAGCACTAGCACTCAACACCTTTTCTTTTGTGTCTAATTTTCTACCTAATTCAGCTTCGGCCATATTTATGTTATTGTTCACATTCGCTACAGCCATACCTCCAACACTAGCCGCAAGTGCTATCATTTCAGGCACACTATTTGCAAGTACTTCCAGTGATCTTGGGTCTGTCACAGCCTTAGCTATTGCAGACATGTATCCATCTTTTTTTATTGTATCGTCTATTTCAGCGCTAAGCTCATCTACATTTCTACTTACATACCCAGTTATCTCTTTACCATACTGTTTTCTTTGGAACTCTGTAAAGGCATTTTGCAATGCTGTTCCGCTGTTTTTAACAGCATCTACTCCAATTCCTTCACCAGCAGACTCAATAGTTTCACCAATCAGTCCACCAACCTTAGCTGCTACATCTAATCCAGCAGAACCCACGCCCCTTAGTATATTGTATTCAGGTATCTCTTCTACTGTACTAGTACCTCTTTTATTGGCCACTGCTTCCATTTCAGCAGCATATTCCGGATCTGCCCAAAGCCCAAGCTTTTGTTTCTTTGCATTTAGCATTAGTGCTTGACCTTCTGGTGTCTGGTTATCAAACGCAGGTATTGCATATCCTTTAGCCACAAGTTCATTTTGGTATGCTGGGTTATTGAGTATATCTCTCCCATATACCCCTTTTGAATCGGATTGTGGAGTTTCTTGGTAAGTAGGTTGTAGTTGATTGTCATTAAAGCTTGTTTCTTGGAATCCTGAGTCAATCCCATTGAAGTTCAGTGTACTTAGTTCAGCTTCTAGTTTAGCAGCTTCTCCAGCTGTTGCTTTACTAACGAATCTTCCAAGCTTGCTTTTTAGTGCCTTTGCAATTCTTTCTTGCTTTAGTGCATAGGATGGCATCTCAGGAGCATCTATCCCTTCTACTCTGTACCCATTACCATTTTGGTATAGTGTATCTGCATCGTATACATATTGTGAATTATTTGTTTGTTTTGGTGTGTTATTTGTATTTACGAATACAGCGTTTAGAAGTTCTTCTTGAGTTGGCATGTTATGTCCTTATAGTTGTATATTTTAACTATTTTAACATAACATACCTTATAGCATTATTTAGAAGTTCTATTTATGTAGTCTAGTACATCTTCAGTAACATTACCACTGAATCTAGGAGTTAAGTCCTTAGTATTCATAGTTGTTATTATACTAGCCAAATCTTTATCCGTAAGCTTAGCTTTGGCCGCAGCTTTTTCAATTTTCTTTTGGTCATCTGAGTCTATAGTACCAAGTCCACTATCGTAAGCCTTTAGAGTTTCTGGCCCTGCACCATATTTATTATACTTTTTCTTATCTCCTAGCGTCTTATACGCCTCAGTATTTTTCACATAGTCTAACGCAGATTTGCCTGACATACCATTAGGTATTCTTATATTTAAGTCTCTAGCAATTGCTGTACTTGTCTGTCTAGCATCAGCTTCTTCTTTTATAGCTTTCTTTGCCTTGAATATTTGGTCATAGGTAGCTTCTTTACTTTTACCAAATAGCAACTCTGCTTGAGTGTTTAGGGAGTTTATTGCTTTAGCTTTGGCACTTCCAGACAATGTTGGGTCACTAGCAATTATATTGTATGCATTCTGGGCCCACTCATCTTTAGTAAGTTTCACATTCTTTATCTCTTTTGAGGGTTTAACTAATTTATCTACGTCTACTCTGCTACTGTTTATTGCTTCAATACGCTTATCGTTGAATTTAGGCCCTTCAGCTTTTATTCTTTCCATCTCTGCTGTAGCCTTTTTGGCCTCTTCACCGCCAACTACCGCATTAACAGGAGTTACTTGTTCATATCCTCCACCAGTATTCTTTCCGTACAGCAGTTTACCAACCGCACTTTCAGGGTCAAATGTTAGTCTTTCCCCTTCAGTAGTAGTGTACACTTCATTACTTGTACCTTTCACAGGACTTACAGTGTACCCAGTACTTCTAGGGTCTTTGGGTTTAGACAACATAATGCCTTCTTTAACATTCATTAGAGCCTCATTTTGTGCATCTAATGCAGCAAACAAGTTATCTGTATATTTATTGTCTTGATTCTGCTTATAGTTTTGTAATCTTTGGTCTACTCTTTGGTTCAGCCCTTGTTGAGCAGCAACTTCATTAGCATTTCCAGGAGTACTCACTACTTGTTCTGCTGTTGTGTTACTAAGCTTACCCATTATTTCACCAAGTCTATTGTCTTGTTGTTTTAGCCTATTCGCTTCAGCTATTTTCATATCGAATAGCTGTTTATTTTGTGCATCTAGCACAGCATTTCTATCTCTCACATACTTAAGCTGTTCTTGTTTAGCCAGTTCTGCTTTCTTGTTTAAGTCGTCTTGATTGAACCTATTAAAGGTATCAGATAACGCGCTACTTATACCACCTGTTAAATCTATTGCCATATTAACTCCATACCGATTGGAACTTGTTTTGAATCCCAGTTTTATTAGCAGCTCTTGCCAGTGCTAGTTGTCTAGCTTGTTGTGCTGTAGCCAAGTCACTTTCTAACTGTTTTTTATTTGCATTGTAATTTAGTACACCTAAACCTAGTTGACCTAATCCCAACCCAGCACTTAGCATATCCTTATTTTCTGAGAACCACGATGCATCCGAGTTACCTGTACCTACAGGGGCATTTAACCCAATTCCTGTAGTAGTATCCACACCTGTCACATTACTATTCGCATCGAACTTAAGATTTGGCACATATCCACCTTCTTGTAGCAATGGGGATGTTGTTTCTGTCCCCACAGTTCCAGATAGTCCAGGATTACCCAAAGTTGTTGTAGGCTGCGTAGTGACTAACTGTCCGGCTAATGCACTACTATTAGGTGCTATCAGCCCGTTTTTACTAAATCCCAAATCCGTATACTCGTCACGTCCTGTTTGATTAGCAAGTATTGCTTGCATTTCTTTTTCTGTCATAGTTATCTCCTATTACTTTTATTCTATTTTGTCTCTATTATATCTTATCATTCCTTAAGCCGTCCTTCGCACCAGTCCTATTCCATTTCCAACTAGTCTTCTGTATATTGCCTGAATGCATATTGGTAGACCAACCACTGTATATGTTGTCATAGGGGTCATCTATACTATCAGTTAGCACTTCAGCTCCAGCTTTTATAAATTCTTTACTAATGTCTTTTGATCTCATCTGCTCCTCTAACTCAGCGTAACTCGCTTCTTTAGTCTCTGCTGATTCAAGCTTCGAGGACAGCTTTTCTAACTTGTTTTTTGTGTACATACCATACACTTTGTTAGTTATTGTCAATCCTTGCTTTGTGCTTAGGAAGTTACCTCCCGTATTTTTAAATAGCTCAGCAGCTGTTTGGGTTATTGTGTCTAATAGAGACCTACTTGCTTGGTAAGTAACTAACTCTGCAGCTGTAACTTCAGTGGCCTGCTTACCAAGCTCTTGAGCAGCTGCTTGTTTGGCACCTTCCGTAGCAGCTGTTCGTAGTGCGTTAACTGCTATATTTGCCAGATTTAGGAATCCTACTATAGCAGATATTTTACCTAATCCTTGCGATAGCTTACCTGCGAATGCTCCTCCTGCATAGTCTCCCCATGCAGTTAGAACTACACTGGTAACAGTAACAGCTAACGTAGCAACGGTAGCTACTAATGCCACTTTAGCTAATGGTGCCAAACTTCCACCAGAAATTGCTGTCAAGTATACTGCTACTACTAGTACTATAATTGAAAGTAATTTGCTATACCATTTTGCTTTTTTCTTTTGGTAGCCTGTATCTATTGAGCCAGTTATTATAGGAACTAAATCTTTGGTCTTCAGGACTTGGGCACTAAATATGTCAAGCCTCATCAGACCATTCACCCATATCTCATCAGTTTTTTCTGATACTTTACTAAGTGCGCTATCTACTGACGAATTCGTTGCATTTTTAGCTTCATCCAATGCTTCAAGTTCATTATATTTTGCAACTATTTTTTGTACTATAGGGTCATCTTCTCCTATAGCGCCAATCTGTTCTATTTTCATCTCTATATTCAAAGCCTTAGTACGATACGGGTAGCTAACTGAAGTACCATTATCTTGTTTCACTATTTTGGCAGATTCCGAAAAAGTGTAAGTCATTCCTGTAACTTCTACACTGAACCCATTTGAACCTCCTAAAGCGTACATAGCCACCAAATTAGCTGTTTCTACTTCTATACTTTCAGAATCCTCCTCAGGAGTACTATTAGGGTCTATTATATAGTCTGACACTAATGTGGTGTAGTTATCTTTGATGTATTCGCCTAGTACCTTATGGTCTATAGTCCCATCCCCATTTACATATGTATCACTTAGTATACCTAAAGTATCAGGGCCTTCTTCAGTTACTGTTGTAGTACCAAATATCCCACCGAATTTCCTTTTGACTAGCCTTACCTTAGGAGCTACAGTTATGCTATACACACCGTTAGGTATGTTAAACTCTAAGGTCTGTACTAACAGCTCTTCAGTCAAATCTGAGGATTTCATTTTTTCTGGGTTTAAGTATATCCAAGCAGATTCTACACCTTTCATATTATTTGTAGACTCCTTTAGATCCTCATACATGTTCAGAAACTTAAATAGCTTTACATTTCTGAATTCCATATCTGGATAGTATATATGTCTACCACTAAGGGCTATACCGTTATCTCCCCAAAGTCTTAGAAACTTGTTCTTAAATCCTACTCTGTTTATATGTTGCTGTACTGCTGTCTGTCGTATATCAATTTGTGGTTCTTTCATTAGTCACTCGCTATTCCAGCTAGTTCTACATTTGTTACTGTTACTAACATTTATTTTCCTTTTGGTTACCCTAAATTTGATATCATCAAACTCCCATTATTGAGGGCTAACGTACCGGCCTCTCCATCTACGGTTAAAGTCACACGTATTTTTAAGTTAGTGCCAGTAGAAGGAACCATAACACCTGATACTGCCTTATGCACAAGACCTTCTGATAATAACCCAGCACCTGAGGCACCTATAAGTACCCACGACGCTCCATTATCAACACTGTAGTGTACAAACCCGATAGCTGTAGTATCCCCAGCTTCACTAGTATCATAAGCAACTACGTTCAGATTTCCTAAGAATAGAAAAGATGTGTGGTTACGGATAGGTTTACTAACATAGATGCTAGAGGTAGTTCCACCACCTCCACCAGACACACTCAAATTACTTGTAACTGTATCAAATGCTATTGCTGGTATATACGAGGATCCATCACTTATGGTAACATCCGAATTACCAAGTTTACTTAATGTAAGCTCGCCTTTAAAACTCCCAGTTGTACCTGTAATAGTACCTCCAGTTATTGCTGAACCTGATATGTCGCCACCATATATACTACTTCCATATATATTTACACCATTGCCTACTCCTAATACATGCTCACCTGCAGTACCATCGGCACGTATTTCAAAGGATGGAGTATTTCCACCAGGACCCACATTTTGCACTTCTAAGTCTGTTGTGTTTATCTTATCTGCTGTTACAGTACCTGTAGTTATACCAGCACCATCTATTACAGTAGTACCAGCAGCCAGTTCGCTATTAAGTGCTATGTCATCTCCACCATTTATATTACTAAACTCTACTACACCATTAAACTTAACTTGTGGAACTGTACCACTTGCATCTATAGTAAACGGAGCTGCTTGTCCTGTCTGATTGCTATTAGTAAACTTTAGCCTCTCAGCATTTATCCAGAACTCACTCTCATATGGATCAGCTACTGTACCAGAACCATTTCCTGTGATATTTAAACCAAACCCACTCTCATATTGCTTACCGTTTATAGATATTATACTCTTGTATTCAAGTCCGGAGTTTACATAGTCTCCTAGGATATTTGTGAAGTTACTTTGCAGACCTTGTGCATAGACATTGTTTAGGTATGCCTGTGAACTAGTACTAGCACCTACTGAAGCTACTCCCTCAGCAGTCTTAGTTACCATCTTACCTACTATACCACCGTAAGATACATCCCCATTCTCATCTACACTTGTACTCATTAAGTCTGTTACTGCATTAGCTTCTGCTGAATATTCTCCTGCACTGCTACTTAGGATACTTTCTACCGTACTTTGGTTGTTGTCAAACACTGAAGTTAGGGTATTTATTTGGCTAGATGCACTTATCTCAGCATTAGCTATAGCCGTGTTTAGTGCTGTAACTAGTGAGTATATATCCCCATCAGATATCTGAGCATTTAAGTGATCTATTGCTATAGCAAGTGCTTCATCTGCTGTCACTTTGTTAGTGTCCAGACTTAGGATGTTAGCAGCATTCCCAGCTACTGTAGCATTTAGTGTCTCTAACTTACTAGTTATTACTCCATCTATTGTTTCTTCGATGTTTATTAGTTCTTGGTATTGGTTCTTAGCTATGTCCAACTCTAGTAGACTCTGGTTTATACTAGCTACCGCAGTTTGTAAGTCCGTGACTTTACCACTTATTAACCCGTCTACCACGCTGTCTATTATGTTCACCAACCATTGAGGAGCATTTCCTGCAGACACACTTGCATACAAAGCATCACCAACTATACTGTATTCATTCTTTACTGAGGATACTTCTAAGTCTGTGTTATCTTCTTGTTGTATTTCAGCTATAGTAGCTACTACCTCGTGTTCATCTGCAGCTAGTTCTATCTGATTTAGCTCTAATTCATTCATAGTTAATCCACATATACTAATGGTACTTTAGCTGTGAAATTGCCATTATTTACTGTATCACACTCAACTATTAGTTTATACGTGGGTCTATTGTAGTATCTGTCTACTTTGTCCCCTTTATCCGATACTAAGTCCACAGTATCTGCTTCTGGTATGTTGAGTTTGATCTTACCATTAACAGCATCTTCTGTAGTCATCGTATACTCCATACCACTAATTACTCCCTCTTTTTCTAGGGGTACTAATGTTGCTACGAATGTGTCCGTAACTTCAATCTCCATTGGCAAGGTAGTGCCTGTTTGTTTTATTGTGAATGTAAACTCGTTGTCTACTCCTTTTGTTATTACAAAATTACTCATATATCCTCCTAGAAGCTTGCTGGTGTTGTAGCATTTAACTTTTCAATAGTATCTTTCCATGTTGTAAGTATACCCGCATTAGCACCTGAAAATATATCTGTCTCACTTGTCAAAGCCACACCAATTGTTGAACCTAAGCCACTTGCCACGTTCGACCAAGCGTTGTATACATAGCCTTTTGCCTGTTCTTTAGCTATCTCTAGTTGTGCCCCACTTAATGTAGTCAATCCTGAAGGAGTATAGTCTGTTATTCCTGTAACACCTGAATCTGTTATACTGTACCCGCTATACATACCATAGTTTACATATGTATCTGCTATTACTTTATGGATAACAGCATTAGTCTCATTTAATTTAGCCTCACTAAGTAACTGGGCCTTATTCTCACTTTCCACTTTTTCTCTGGTAAGTAGTATATTCTCATATACAGCACCAGTATCGTTTAATGCTATTACTTTATCATCTACGACAGTCATTGCTCCGTTATTACGTAAGCTCTCAGCTTGTTGTATCAAGTCAGCATTTCTCAGCCTATCCGCCTCATTCTTAGTTTTGTCTATCTCATTAGTTAGGATGTCTAACTGTTTTTCTAGCTCTAACTTCTTTAAAGCAAAGTCCTTTTCAGAGGATTCCCATTGCAAAGCAGTAGCCATACAGGAACTTGCCAAGCCACTACTCAATCCTGCAATAGTTTCACCTATAAGTTTAGCTTTGTCAGCCCCCGTCAAACCACCTTTAACTAACAAGTCTGATATGGTTTCTTTAGCTCTAATGTATATAGATTCAGAACCTAGAGAGGACTTAACCAGGGATTCATACTTATCTAGTATATCTAATTCTGTTGATACTGTTATTGTTGCCATGTAATTTTCCTTATTAGTTTACTATAGAGCCTACCTTAGTAAGCTCTAACTAAACTAGTCTTTGAATTTTCTAGTATTTTGAGTTCTTTTTAAGGCGTCAATTTCATCTTGTGTCCAACCTTCAACTTTAGTTACTCTAAATCTCTTCTGTGACTTAGCTACAGGTTCATCTTTTGAATTTTTAATATGTACAATTGACATAATTTCTTCCAGTTTTTTAGCAACACTAAACGGGAGTGCTTGAGGATTACTATGTAGTCCCACATTCCAGTTTTTTGGGCCTGATGTTTGGTTACCATATTGGATTGGGAATGTTCTTGTCTCATCATCTTCTTCGATATCCACTGTATTTTGATGGTCAGTTACAATATACTTGAACTTAACTTGCTTCAATTTAGCTCTTTCAAACTTATCCACCATTTTCTTAGGAGCTTCAACAGGAGTTTTTGCAGTATTCTCAGTTTTACTCAACTCTTCTTTAGTCTCTTTGTTAATTTCATCTTGTGCGGCTTTATAAGCCTCCAATACTGTTACGTATTCAGCATTTTTAATATCTTCTGCATCTACAGCAGACTCTTTCACTTTATCTGTTAACCCCAAGCTTTCAGTAGCTTTAATTAACTCGTCTTTATTCATTTGTTTAAATGTTTTTGCCATTTATTCATTCCTTATATAGTTAGCTTTCACCATTGCTATTTATTATGTGTTGGAGGCATTTCACCTCCACAATTAACTCTTATTTGATATTATATCGCAGTGAAGCTTAGTTAATACTAAGCTGCAGCTACTATACTAGGGTTCTTCGAAACCGAGAACTTCAATGAAGTCAATCTCTCTGGTCGGTAGTTTAAGAAACCATATGACCAATCCGCTGAGATACCTGCCATTTGAGCATGCATATCATTGTGCACATCTTTCTTAGGAGCAATGTACGACGCTTTAGTCATATTTGAACCGAATCCTGTAATTGAGAATGAATCATCACCAATTACCATTGCAGTAAACACATCATAGAAGCCATTTGTTTGGTAAGCCGCTGCTTGAGTTGCAGCATTTGCAGCATCGCCAATTTGTGTATCAACATCTACTTTACCAACTTCAGCACCAGCACCATATTCTCTTTCCATATCTTTAACAGCTACGAATCTGAATTGACCAATTTTACCAACTTCACCATCTAGTAACTCTGTACCAGCTGCATATTGTTCTTTTGGAACCCATACAAGTACGTCTCCTGGACCTTTCATTGCTCTCAATGTTGGTAATACTTCAGTATTAACATAAATAATCCATGCATCAGATACAACTTTAGTATCAACTAAATCTACACCAGATAGGATCTCTGTGTCCATTGGAACATCATTGTTAAGTAAGTACTGTTCTAATACTTCTAAACCTGTGTATGATAATACATCAATACCATCAATTTCTGATGTTAAGTCCGTATCAGGATTTTCTGGAGCATTACAGATAATTGAGTTTACATGTGAAGCAGCAATTAAGTCTCTTCTAACTTGCATTTCCTTAATATCCTGTACAGCATCTGCCATATATTGAATCTTTCTAGCAATTAAACCTTTTCTTGAATCTAAGTTTACAGATCTCATTGAGAACTTATGTCCTACACCGTGGAATGTGATTTTTGCAGATACCATTTTACTGTAGTGATTTAGTAAATTGATTACTCCACCTTCTTCTGGCATTTCAACTAACGGACCTTCTGTAGCAGCATAAGATGCTTCTCCATTAACCATACCACCTGAACCAGATACAATTTCTTCACCAACACCAGCATCCGCAGTAGCAGCAGCTTTAGCAGCGTCTCTAGCTAAATCCCATGTAGCATATGAACCAGTAGCAAAGTAGTCTTTAGTATCAAATACAGCTGTAGCAGCAGTAATATCTTTTGAGCCTGTTGGAACTACATACCAAACATCTTGTAGAATTGTTGCAGTATTAGCATCAACACCACCATCAATTAGTACTCTTTTATCCAGCATACCATACGATACTTCTCTTGACAATTTGTCACCATAGTTCTTTGGCATTGTAAATCTATCAGCTCTTACTGAGAAATGTCTCTTTCTTTTTGGTACTTCTACTACCGCTTTACTTACATATTCATCAGTAAACTGTCTATCAATTGTTGTTGATGTTTCACCACCAGAGTTAAATTTTCCTGTTAATTCAGCCATTTTTATATTCCTTGTTTTTTATTGACGATGGAGCTTAACCCATCATCATATTTTTGAAGTGTTCTCTAAACGCATCCCCACTGAGTTCCTCAGGGTTTGGTTTAACAGTAACTTTCTTCACAGTTTTCTTCTTACTAACTGAAGCAGCCTTCTTTCGTTGTTCCGCAACAGCTTTCTCTTTTTCTGCAGCTTTCTTCTTGAACTCTGCAGCTTGTCTGTCTTTCTCAATCTTAGCTTTTTCAGCCTCAATCTTAGCAGTGTTATCTACCTTTGGTTGAACTGGGGCAGTCACCGCTTTTGGTTGATTCTGTTGTAGTCTAGCAATTGCCTTTCTATACTTATCAACCGACGATACTGAATCCAATTCTCCTCTAGAGTCTAACAACTCCATTCTTCTAATTTCAGCTTGTACCATATCATATGTACCATCTTTTAGGTGTGCTAACAAGTCATTTCTAACTGCAGTATTGTTAACCATTTCTTGCAAACTGTCAACATCCCAATCTTTAGTTAGAACTTTGTTGAATTTGTCAGCAACTCCCAAATCTGTTGCTTGTGTGTATGCCTCATCTATCACTAATTGTGCTTCAGTTGCAATGGAATTCTTAGGGGTATACTTGATATCCTCTAAGTCCATTTCCATAGGGTCCATACCCTTATCCTTAATCACTTTCTTTAGTGCTTCTGGGTCACCATCTAACAAGCTCATTGCCAGGTTGAATTTATCTGGGTCAGCAATTACACCACGCTCTTCCAAGGGTTTTAGGAATTTCTTGTATTCTTTGAATACCTTCATTTTGTCACTATACCCATGTAGCATTTGTTGTGCTCTTACTAAGTCCTCTGGATCTTTAAATCCTTCAACCTCTCTACCATTAGCTGTAAATTTAGCTAAAGCCACCTTTTCATAGAATCCTTTGTAGTCTATTTCATCCACATTTTCTTCTGTTATAGGTTCATCTGATTCATCTGTAGATTCATCTTCAGTAGTTTCATGAGCGTCTTCTTCCTCACCTTCCTCTGTCGTTTCGGAAGTTTCTGGATTCTCCTCGTCAGTAGTATCCTCTGTGTCTTCTTCCTCTTCAGCTTCCGTCTCTTGGTCTGTGTCCTCATTGTCTTCTGCTTCTTCCTCAGTCGATTCCTCAGTTTCGGTAGTATCTTCTTCAGTTTGTTCACCAAACTCTTCAGATTCTACTCCTTCATCAACACTTTCATTTTGCTCTTCATCTGCTTCGATATCTGGACTTACGTGAGTCCCGTTAATCATTGCTTCAAGTTCTTCTTTTGCACTTAAGTATTCAGCCATAGTTATTCACCTTTACCTAACAGCAATTCTCTTTTCATTGCTTCGGCAGATTCAAGTGCAGATTTGGCATTAACCGCCAAGTTAGCAACTGTACCTGGGTATGTCTCTGTGCCTAAGTATGCGCTCATATTTCTTATAGTGTCTAATTTACTTAAGTAAATATCCTTATCTTCTAGTTTAACTGTTCTTGGGTCTGTTAATAAGTTATACACTCTATCAGCCTCAATATTTATAAACCCATCCATAATAACCATTTGGAACTCAGGCATTTTCTTTAACTTTTCTAGAGCCTCAGCTCTTTCAATGTACCAAGTTTGTATCCCGATATCCGTATCTAATTCAGCAATTTGCTCGTCAATGTTAAGTTTTTCACTCATTGCATTAATCCTTTCAGTGTTTTAATTTACAGCTTTTTACGACATCCGTTATCTGGTCATAGGTATGTTACCCTAGAGTACCAAGTCCTGAAGGTTGTCTTAGTGTTTCCATTAGAGCATTTCGCATTTCTGGTAGCACACTTTCATCTTCTAGCACATTTTTTGGATCTAATTGACCTTTTAGTGCAGCATTTACCATATTTTGACTATAAGCCATTTGGTCAGGACTTTGGTCAGCAATCAATCCAGCAGTTGCTGAGTATTCATTTACAGCATTATTAGGCATTAAGCCTTGCTGACTTTGTTTATTCATATACGCTTGTAGCATTGGATTAGCTTCTCGCTGTTTAGCAATTTCGGCTTGTTGAGCTCTTTGAGCTTGTTCCATTTGTTGTTGTTCAGCCATTTGGGCTTGTTTCTTTTCTCTGTCTAAATCTGCGTATGTTGGTGCTGCTGCCATTATTTATCTCCTGTTTGTGTTATTTTAGCATCTGTAACCTTAGAGTATTCTTTTTCTGCCATTTTTACCTTAGCATCGTACTCTTTATCTCTTTCAATTTCTGCTCTAGTTTGTCCTGTCATATCTTTTACAAACTCTTTAGCCATTGTATCAGCCTTTTCACGAGCTAACTCAGCATTAGCAAGTGCTTCTTGCGCTCTTCCTCTTGATTCTTCCGCTTTTGCTATTTTCATTTCAGCATCAGCTTTGAAGTTTTCTTCTGACCTACTAATTCTTTCAACTATTCTTGAATCCATCTCTTCAATTTCTTTTCTAGCCATTGATACTTTTAGTCTAGCCTCTTCTAATGCAAGCATTTGCAGTTCTTGTTGAATTGGGTCTACTTGTGGTTCATACGACTCAATTGACTTAGCTAAATCTGGTTGCTTCCACAGTTTAGCAATCTTTGCTCTGTATATCCTTGCTTCAGCAGGATCCATACTAGCCGCATTTGTTTGTAGCAACATATTTAATTTATTAGCAGTATCTTCATCTTTCTCTGGTGTACTTACATCAACTTTTAAGTCAAACTCTCCAGACAAGTCATCTCTACGTACTGTTACAAACTCTTCATTAGTAACTCTAACTACTTCTTCTTCACTTAAGTAAGCTTGATTCATTGCTATTGTTTTTCTAGCCAAGTCTTTAAAGAGCTCACTTAGTCTTCTTAGTATACTTAGTTCTCTTTTACTTACAGCGTCTAGAGCACTTCTAACTCCTCCGACTGAATCTCCAAGAGCATTACCTGATATTCCTTGTCCACCAAATGACTTAGTCCCTGATAGAGCTTCCACTTCACCATTGTTCCAGTTCATCATATTGAATACACTTGATGGCACAGGATCTACGGTCTTTTTGTATATTGCATTCTTTGGATTCATTCCAGTTCTGTAGTATACAGTATTACCTTTGTCATATTGCTGTCTTACTGATATGCTTGGGAACAGTTGTTCATCGATGAACTCTTGTCCTACTGCTTGTTCACTTGTTATGTCATGTGCGGCTCTTGTTAACTTACCAATTGACTCTTGATTTTCTCTAAGTAGTTCAGCATCAGGCTCACCCATTGCTTCTTTTTTAACTGGCATATATGTAGCCAAACTAAATGGCAACTTCTTATGAGGTAATGGATTTTCTTCTAATCTGATTAGGATCTCACCGACCCATGTTGCTACTATTGGCACTAATGTCTCATCACCATTAACGTCCCAGTAACCCCAATATTCATATGCTGTTAACTTCTTTCTAGCTTGGTCATTGAATTTGAATTCATTATATTGATCACTCTTGTGTTCATCGTATATTGCTACACCATCTTCACCTTTGATTTTATCCAAGTTCTGGTATATTCCAGATACCTCTCCAGTCTCAATGTCTTTTATATACTCTTCTTTTTTTAACTCTGCAATGTTTGTGTCATACTCGTGTATTATAAACTGAGCTTGGTCTAAGTCTCCCTCACATGTAGGATCTATTATCACATTGGCAGTATTACACACTTCGTATTTTGGCTGATTCTTAATTAACTTTGTAACTTCTACTTCAACTTGCTCAATACCAATTTGTAGGGGTTCTCCAGTTTCTATCCTTGCTAAGTACTCTTCTTCACTTATTGAACCATCAGCTAACCCTTGCTCCATTAGGACTAGTGACTCTTCTGGACTAGCATAGATTGCCTGTTCTTGTAACTCAGCTACTACTTCTTCCTCTACTTCCCACCCAGTTTTAACTATAACTGTACCATCATCAACCACATATCGAACTATGTCATTTACCAATTTAGTTTTGTTAATCTTAGAAGACCATTGGTAGTTCAGTATTAGAGCATTTTGTTCAGCAGCTTCGGCATCTTCCCAAGTCCTTGGTTTTATTTCGAACATATCCTCAGTATTTAGGAACGGATCTTCTAGTGCAGGATACTTCCATTCAGCATTCTTACGAATTACTTTAGGTCTTGCTGTTGATTTACCTTCTCTGGCTTCAATCTTCTTACCACCATCTCTGTCTTCTGCGTACTGTAATAATTTCTTTTTATAGTCTTCATGAAAACTAGAAGAGGCGTGTAAATCACTTCTTAAGTCTTCTACAGTCGGTTCATTTGACCAGTTAGGGTGTAATTTATCGGCCTTCTTGTTATTTAGTTTTTGTTTCATGTATATCCTATGTTAATTATTGCTTTATTGTACAATAGAGTTAATTAAGTAATCCTTAATCAACTACTATATGTATTTAGCGTATTTTAGTCCCATTGCTACAGCATCTTCTACTGTATCAATGAACCCAAAGTATTTTGCTGTCTTAGATATTCTCGAATCCATTAACTCATGTGGTCTTCTCCTAGCCTCAATTAGCACCATTCCAGGAGCCGTTTCTTTTACCACTTTGCTCCACTTACTAATGCTTCCTGTATTGTATACTATATCTGCAAGTACAAACTTATGCCATGCAGCCATTGGTTCCCAGTCTACTCCAAGTTCAGCACATCTCTCCTCTGCTTTCTTTTTACACCAATTCCATGTTTTATCGAACAATCTACTAGCAGACTCTTCCGATAACTTTTGTTTTTTGTTATACACTGCATCGAAGTCCTCTAGTATTTGTAATTTGTCCCATACTTTCCTAGCACCAATTGCATCCATATTGAACCCAATTCCAACAGTTCTTTTCCCTGAGGTACAATCATACGACGTAGTCATCATACCTTCTAATCTTTTCATTAACTCTATTTCATCTCTCATATCTTCTACTTTCCAGGCAATATTGATTTTCGTTCAAGGAGCTTAGTAAGCATCCCTCTCATACCATAGATTACCACAACCATTCCTATGAATGTGTACTGATACCATTGTGGCATAGAAGCAATTACTTCGAACCCTTTTAGTGCTACATCCGCCTGTCCTGGTATGAACGCAAGTATCATTGGTATACTAAACAGCCCAAGTAGAAACTCATCCTTATATGATCTATCCATATTTTGCATAGCTATCTTATCCAGATCGAAGTCCTGAACTTGCCCTGTTTTAGCCATTTGTATCTTAGCTTCACTAACTGCTATCTTGGCATTAGCTTCTGCTTTTATAACAGCAACATCTGCCTCAATTTGCACTTTTTTCATTTCTTGTTTATTGGTGAAGTATGTAGACACCCCACCAAATACTGTGCTTATTAAACTAGCCCACATTATTTATCCTTTGTACCATTTTGTAATTTATTTACTAACCACTCAGCAAATCTACTCTCCGCAAGTAGTATTATGTTGTAAGCAGTCACACCACTGAATCCTATTATCGCATCTCTGTACGACATATCTGCAGGCAACATAGACCCAACTGTATAGGCCACGAAAGCTCCAAGTGTCATATTTATTAGCATAGAGCTCAATAGAAATCTAAACTTGTCATCACCTTCCCTTTTAGCCTTCGAATAGTCGAATAGATACGCAACTGCTCCTCCAGATATGCCTAATAGTATATCCTTTATGCTCCCAAGTGCTATATACATATCATGCGTAGTCATTGCGTCTGCTCGCTATCCCAGTTGATAACAACCACATCGCATACATCCCAGCTAGGACCTTAGCTGTGTTTCTTACTACTGAGTACCCACTTAGAGCTTCATCTGACTGTATTCCTTGTATTACTATTAATCTATTACCTAGTGTCTTTGGTTGGAATGTCTTATACTCTAACCATTCTTCATCGCCGTCATAGTTGTACTTTACACGGTCTTTTGCTGTGCTATCAATTCCTGAACCTATTTTAGTCATCGCCTTTTCAGCACTTTTCCAGTCATTGAAGTACTTTCCTATACTGTCCTCTGTGAAGTACAGTCTCTGTCCAGACGGTATATCTCTACTACCATCATACAGGAACTCTTTTGTCTCATAGTCTAGTATAAACATATCTCCAGTTATTGAAGTTCTCATATCCTCAGCACAGGTTTTCATACCACGGTAATCTAATTTACCTATAGCTCTTTCGAATCTTCCCATACAGCTAATCGTATGCTGTATATTAAATACTCCTTGAGCCCTCTTCTCTGTTTCTACCTGGTGTACTAACATACTGTCAATCAGCAGTGCCATAAGTATTATGAACGTAGCTGCGTATATCTTTGCTTTATGTAGTAAACCTCCTCTATTGATTCCCATTTATCTTCCTTTCTTAGTTTTTATTCTATATTTGTTGTAGAACCCGTAACTTCTTGGTGCTAGTGACAATGCAACGAACATAACTAATCCCATAACAAATCCTATTGGACTTAACCACTTATTAGCTAATGTTACTCCAATCCATAGTTTTAAATCATAGCTCAGTTTACTGCCTAGATATGCTCTTTCTTGATAGTCTTTATCATGCTCTGCACATGCATCTCCCCACCAACCATCAAACCAGCATGAGCATCTCTGCCCACGCTCACAGAAGTTACTAAAGTATTTTTCAATAAAAGTATTTATCATTTTAGTACCCTATCTCACTTTTCATTTTATTACCCTCTACAACACACTCCGTCACATAATTTTCATAAGCAACTCTTTTTTCATCTGTAACATCTCTTTTACTCATAGCAATTTCATCTGCTATATCATATCTCTCTGCTATTAATTCTTTTACTTGTCGATTTATATTTGCGATTTGGTCACTATTTCTAACCAAATCTTTAAACTCTTCATATACTATCCCTCTACACTCTATAAGTGGATTTTGTGAAGCTATAAGCTCATCTATCTTTTCTGTATCATCAGCGACAATGCTAACAATATGCTTTAAGACATTTTTTCCAGTAAAATTTGTAACTACTACATCTTCATTTCCACCTCTAAACTCGTGAGTTGTAAACTCATCACTAACTTTTTTATACTCTATATATTTAACCATTTTTTATCCTTTCACTATACAATAATACAGGCACGACCGCCAGTAGACGATCTTACAATCGGAGACCCACCTAACCGTGTATTAGCCATATTTATACATCCCACACCAGCATAAGAAGAGTCACCCCAATAACCACCGCGACGAGCAACCATCTCGTTTGTTAAATATCTAAACACTCCATCGTTACCGAACTCTGTAGTACCACTTGCACTATGACCATCTGCATTTGGTATTCCAAGTGCATTTTTCTTATAAGATATAGAGTTTCTATCTGTACTCATTGGAAAAACTTGATTTACACCATTTCCTAAATATGTTAGATCACTGTTATCAAATACTACATCAGATAAATCTACTACATCATAATTTCCTACAAAATAAGCACCTGTAGCATCTACACTATTATCATCAACTATATCTCTAATATCTACAGATTCTTTTAGCATCAAAAATCCATCCACATCAGTACGGATAAAACCACTTGCTATTTCCCACATATTCCCATTTAAATCGGTGATACCGTTCTCTTGACCATTATGAGTAGTCTTTGCAAAATTGCTACCGCTTCCTGTTAAAGCACAGTTAGAATATCCACTACTCGTAAAAGTTACGCTAGGGTCATCGTAATCGCTTAATGCATTGTTTAGATTCCCTTTTGGCATTTTCGGATTTACATCTATGTATGCACAAGCTGTTGTATTTGTTGCAGATTGACCTTGAGCAAGTGCTATTCTTGCCAACATACTGTACACCCAATTTGGTGTTACTACTGCATTGCTATCCATAGTTTTCACAGCTGCATACATTCCACCAAGATTATTAATTGGTGTCCCATCTAAATTTGATATTGGATTGTGCGATGAATTTGTACTCAGTGGGTCTTGACCAGATTGTGAACTTAGTATTCCGTTGTTGTTGGTAGCTCCATATTTTCCTACAAAAATACCGTCTAACTCTATACCGCCATTTATAAAACTTCTATCTAATACATACCCAACTTCTGCTGTATCTGAAAAGTCTGGAGTATTTATTGTTAGTTTATAGTAATGTTTTGGGATATATACAAGTATAGCTCCACTTTTTAAGTGTAAATAGTTTCCATATCCTTTAGAGCCTATAACATCATGACCATCCAGTCCAATACAACCAGCTTTATTCATCATATTTCTAGGTGCTGTTGCTACACCAAAACCTATTTCACCTTTTATACCAAGAGAATATATATTAGGGTCGTTAAATGTTTTATCTCCGATTGTAACTTTTCCTGTAAATGTGTTTGTTTGTGTAAATGTGTTTTCTTCATTTAAGTCTGATTTGTTAGCTAGTAAATCATCAGCTTCCGTTTTTGTATATGTTGTTAATTTATCTGCAAATTTATTATCAGACTCAGCTATTGTATATGTTGTTGCTTTATCTGCTTTTAAATCCAACTGACCTTTATTTACAGCTTGAACATCTGCTGTAGCATCGGGGATGATTGGACTGACACCAAATGTCTTAATCCCATTTATAGTCTGTATTGTTGTCTTATCTACGAACCCGTTGTCAACTTCAGTTTTTGTGTAGTGCTCATCTTTTTTTGCTAGCAAAACATCTGTTCCGCTTGCTGTACCGACTGACACTCTACCTTCATCTCCTCCGGCAGCATATGCGTCATATCCTAATTCACCTTCTTCCAAAGGTCTACTCTTTGTACCATCAGTATCCTGAGCCAGTATCCTAAATCTATATGGCATTTATTCTCCTTTTTATTACCACTCAACAACCGTTTGTAGTTCGTTAAGTGCTGTTTGTAAGCCAGTTATGGCACCAATTGGGTGACTATCTACTTCATCCCTAGCTCTTAGCTGATTATGTCTAAGTGCTAATGGGGTAGTGAAGTAAGCAGCATTTCCATCACCCAACACCATTGACACTGTTGTGTCTGATGTTCTTGTTGTTACCGCATACACTTTTATACCAACTCTATCAGTTGATGCTACAGTATATGCAGGCTTAGTTACTAGTATTGACTCTTGTGTAGCAACTACATCTTCTATCGGTAGTGAATCCACCGTAAACAGTACTGTTTCAGTTCCTACAGCAGACCTTTTGAATATTTCAAATCTTATTACCGTATCTCCTGCAGTATTACTCACGTACCTATTGAACTGAAACCCCCATTCACCAGCAGGTATTGAAGAGGACAGCACATCTCCATCGAATATGTAGTCTTCCATTAGCGTTGTACCATCATTCGCTACAGCACTAAGTATTGTCTCAGTTACTTCAGGAACGTAGTTAATTCTATTATATGTTCCAACTGTAGTAGATGGTTCCGTTGTGAAATACACATTAGCAGCATATCCACCAGACCCTATTGTTATATCTAAGTTCCCACTGCCAAGCACATCCAAATGGTTTATTGTCTTTATATTAATGCCTGTAACTAAGTTGTCTTGTTTGCTATCTAAGTCGTTTGGCAAATCCGCTAATTGTTGCTTTTCCGTATCAGTGAACTTATTTGTATTCGCTATACCCTCATATAGAGTTTCTATCTCAACAGCTGTTTGGTCGGCAGTTGCTCCTGCCTCTACACCATCTAACTTACTCTTCTCAGCATCCGTATATTTATTTGTATTCGCTACACTTTCGTATAGTACTTCTATATCAGCTGCTGTCAGTGTGTTACTTACCATTGCATATACGCTACCAGACCATCTATATGAGCTAGTGTCATTACCACTAGTTTCATCGGCTACTACCACGTATATCTTACCTGTTTCACCAGTTACTGGTAAACTGGCATAGTCAGCAACCTCTAACACATCGTCCACATAACTTGGCAGTTGAGTAGAAGGAACACTACCATTTACATCTAGTTGTGCAATTCCGTCCGGAACTCCAAGCAATTCATCAAATAAAGCACCTTCTGCAGTTAGCATCTCTTTTAGCACTCTAGTATTTATTTGTGTAATTACATCGTATGGATTAGCTTTTACTGTTAACTCTATTGTATTCTTATCGAATACAGTGTAGTCGACTCCTTCTTCTAGTAATGTTCCATTTCCGTAGTATATGTAGTTAGCATCATCTGTTGATATGAAGTCAATCATATGTGTCTCAGTTTGAGCTACGTATTCATCTACCATTCCCATAACTCTTTTAGTTCTCAGCATCTGCACTATTCTCTCTGCGTATGCTATGTTTATCTCTTCTAGTCTTTCTATATGATTGTCATTATACTGTGATAATTTTATACCATCATTTGTGTTATATGCTTGTAGTTTGTCCGTGTGGTTAGCATCATATTGACTTAATCTTATAACTGCGTTAGCATCATATTCAGTAACCTTCGCATCTACTATATCAGTTAACTCCACACCTACTGTTGTAGCATAGTCATCTATCTCAGTTTTCTTAGTTGTAGTGTGCGAATCTAGCTCTGCTTTACTTGCTGTTGTTGTAGTACCTATTGAATCTGCTAATGCCTGAGCAGTATCTACTGCAACTACTACATCTTGCTTGGCTTGTAACGTAGTCTGTACATCTACATTATCATTTACTATTGTATCTATTGCAGTATCTAAGTCAAGTACTGTAGAAGTTACATCTACACCATCTACTGTCACTGTGTAGTTTAAGTTGCCTGCTGTATAGTTTAATGCTAACTCTGGTGTACTACCATTGTCACCATCCTCCCCATTTGCTCCTCTTGGTATACCCAATTGCCACACTCCATTTACTAGTGCGCTTGTAGCTTCTGTGCCAGCTGGAAGGGTGGTTACTTCTACATTCAAGTTTTCTAGTATTGCTACTGCTTGATCGAATGTACCAGCGCTTTCGGTTACTACTCCATACTTAGCAAGTATATCCCCATATATTCCTGGATTACCATCTATATCTGCTACAGTTAGTTCGTACCATATACCATTTGTATATGCTTCACCTGGAGCTCCAGTACCTCGTATTTCTCTTAACAGATTCAAAAAATCTTTCTGTCCACTCATATCTATGCCTCCCAGCTATGCATTATGTCATAGCAACTATCTTTGTCGAACTGCAGTGTTTCAGCATAAGCCCAATCACTAAGTGTTCTTACTACTAACTCTGGAGCTAGGTATATATTACCAGCTTCATATTCTGTTTTAGCAGCCTCATCTATTTGTTCATCTGTAAATGTTGGATTCGCAAACATCACACCATTTACAATTCCTTGATAGTTAAGGTAATCCCAGTATAAGTACTTCTCTAGTTTACTCATCTTAGCCATACACTCATTGCTATCTGCATCTCTCATTGTCATTATGAAGTGCTCATTGAACACTACTCTAGTTTTTGGTCCTTCTACACCATCTTTTAGTGTATACGGAGTGTTATTGCACTTAAACAAGTTCTTTGCTTCTTGCACTCCTTCATCGACTGTGTACCCATCAGTATCTGTATTTAAAAGTATTGATTTAATTGTCATTCTTATCTCCATATGTTTCTATGAGTTCATCAACTTTAGCATTGTAACTATTTATTGCTGTGTTAGCTCTTGATTGGTGTACTGCGGTCTTTTTCTCTGATAGATAGCTAGCAACTAAACTAGCAGCCACATAACCTAATGCGTGGTCTATTTCTAGTTCAGATTCATCCGTTTCGGGCAGTTCAGGAGTTCTTATCACATACTCACCTCTGCCTAATCTATGTATATCGGCACTTTTATCCAGTGTTGTTAAGTTTAGGACCTGACATCTATCAACTATATAAGTATACGCCATTCCTAGTAGTGCTTTAACTTCAGCATCTTCTGTAGGTAGTGGGAAGTCACTACTGAGTAACCCTTTTGTCACAAGTTTGAATTCTGCAAATGTCATACCTTATCCTTCTACTAATTTACATCAATTATAACCAAACTAATCTTTATATAAACTTAGTAGCTACTATAGGCAGATATTGTAGAACCTGTATATGTAGTTTCAAAGAAGTGTACTCCATCAGGACTTACCTTTTGTGCTGTAGATGCCTCATAGGAAGGGTAGTACACATGCATTGAAACAATGGCCATTGTCACCAAGTCTGGACCATCATCTGATCTCGTAAAGGCTTCATGTGTCGCACCCCTAATTTGTGCTAGGAACTCTCGCATATCTGGTGTGTCTTTTAAGTGTTCTGGTAAGTATATCTTTTTCTGCAGAAACGCTTGACTGGCAATTCTGAATCTTTCGTGTTTACCGCCTACTCCCGAGTTTTTACTCAGTATACCTTTTCTAGGACTATCTAGTTGACCTTTTTGTTTAGCAAATGTGTGGTATGTTCCAGCATCTCTCATTAACTTCTCTAGTGCATTCACATGAGCAGATTGATTACCATCTATCTCAACCCCAATTTCTACATATTTACCTTTACGCTTGTATTTGTCAGCATCTTGCAATGCATTTGCATATTGGGTTTCCATCCCCATTTTTCGTAGGTGCAGATTCAACATAAACCAATCTTCGTTACTATTCACTGCCCATGTTGCCATACCACTAAAGTCTGACTGTTCACCACTTGTTGTTGTGAAGTCTGTTGTTATGTATATATTGTAACCATCTAAGTTATTTTCTATTACCGACATATCACAGAACTGTAAACACTCATCTGGAACCAATCTTTCACTTCCACTAGTTAGTCTCAGCATACGCTCTTGCAGGAACAGCCCAAGCTTCTTAGCCTTCTTCGCACGCTTTATCAGGCTTAGTATTGATATTCTAGGGTGCATTGCCTCCCAACTACTATGTATGTCTGTTGCTTTGAGCGTAGGACTTTCAGCATCAAATGCTTTAGCCATTGGGATTACTACTGGAGTAAACGACCCATTCAATATTGCTTTTGTATTTACGTCTCCATAGTGGAATGGTGTGAAGTACAGTAGAACTCTACCTTTACCACCACCTTTTAACGCATTGGTAGCATCTGAGTTTAGTATTTCATCCAAGTTATCCATCATTACTTTTGAATAGGCAGCTGCTGTATTTAGAATAGCATCATCAAATATTATTGCATCTGGTCTTCTTTCACCATATCTTGAACCCCTTACGCCAGTATTGATACCTTGATATCTCATTAGGAAAGACCTGTCTTTTTTAGCTATTTTTCCTGTAGGATCTTTTCGTATGAACTCACTCTCAGTCTCAGTAAATCTCATTTCCTCAAAGTAGTCGTTTAAGTATTTACTATCCTCACACATTGCTTTTACAGCTAGAGCATTTACTCTTGCCCCACCTTTACTTGATGCTGCTAGTAGTAGGTAGAAGTACACTTTACCAATACCATTTGGAAGTTTACCTTTCATTGCACTGTATACTGCAAAGAAAGATATACCAACTGTTGATTTAGCTAAACCTCTACTTGCCATAAACCCAATTGCATTTATATCTATCTCTATCTTTGAACATATCTCTTCACTATATGGGAACATCATTGGATCTGTTATATGTCCTAACAACATATCAACCATGAAGTAGTGTGCTATTGGAGTATCAAACTCGAAGTCTCCACCTTGTACTAATCTCATTAATATGAAGAACTCGAACGCATCCGCACTTGGATTATACCTTGGGAACGTTGGGTCGTAGCTATCCAGTGCCCCATCCAAATCGAACTCAGCATCTTTTAGCAATTCCTTAGCATCTTCAGAAGCCTGTCTTTTAGTTGCTTGGTCAACTACATCTTTTACTATGTCTTCACCATACAGCTCAACTAGTTCGGCTAGTTCCTCACGTTTCTGTTCTTCGGTCAACTCAGTTTTCATCTTCAATTACCTCAGCATCTACTGTGACACCAATCTTTTGTATATCTCGTATGTCTTCACCATTACGCCTTCTTTGCGCCATTATTGCAGCCATATTACTAATTTCGTCAGCAAGTGTTTGTTGTATTTGTTTAGCTTCCTCAGCACCATTATGGTTTAAGTTAACTGTCAATTCTTCTGGTACTTTTATGTAGTCCATCAACGCAATTGTAGCATTCAGTTGTACTGTTGCACTAGCAGGTCCATCAGCAGCCTTACCGTTTGTTAGCTGTATCAACTTCTCTACCATTTGGTGCCTTAGCGGTGCATACGTAGTAGAGGTTCCCATCTGTATACCTTCCATTATCTTGGTTGGCACCTTTGTTGCAGCATATTGACTAGCAAACGAACTGGCATCTCTATTTTGCTCTAACAGCTCTTGAGCCTTCTCTGGAAATGTTATTAGGAATGCTTTAGTCTGATTTAGTCCTGGAGTCATACTTAGTGTTACAAACTGTACACCATTAAGCACTTGTTTAAGCCCAATTCCTGGACCCATTAAGTGTAAGTAACTCATTAGTCTTTCTTCCATTAAACCTTTGTGTATGCCAGATTCGCTTATTGCTTTATTTACCCAGTCAACCGTTGATTGTGTTACATTTACTTTACTGCCTTTTGGAAGGAAGTACTTTAACTTTTCAACTGTTATATTCTGTTCTTCAATTGTTAAGTCCTCCATTGTTTGGGGTTCTGGTAGATTACGCAATTCCTGTTTCATACTTTTCATCTAATTCGCCTCCGAGTACCTATCGAGAACGTAGTCTAATACGTCTCGTATGTCTTCTGTTTGATCTATTGTCAATTCAATACCTAATTTTTCTAATCGGCTATTCACCATATCTATTAGTTCGTCTGTTAATTCTGTTATCATATTTTCCCTTTATTTTGTAAACAGTTCTTCAGCAAATTTTCCATAGCACTTCTTACAACTTTCTTTAATCTAATTACATCCATATTAGATCCCTTTTGTTTTATTAATTTAGTATATCAACACAAGACTTCATTTTAACTGAATTAGACTGCTAATTTACCAAGTTATCCATCCATTTTTCGTATCTAAACACTCTATCTGAACCAATCAACTTCATTTTACCTTTGTAAGCATACTTTTCTAGTACTGTATATATTGCTTCTAACTTATATTTACTTACTTCGGATTCTTCACTGTATTCCCCAGCTATTGACAGGATACCAGCATCAGCCCACAACTTATCTATTGCATTTTGTCCATCTACTACTGACTTCACAGTTGTTATTAATACTAGCCCAGTATCTATAGCATTTTTGTATAAGTGGTATATACATATATTTAGTTTTTTATCTTCATATCTTGGTGTATCTATTTGATCCACAGCCATTTTATATAGCTCCTCTTCTGTCCAGAAGTCATCCCCAAGCAGTTCTTCAGATTCTATCATAGCTCCACCTCAAATTTTGTTGTTGGGGCAAAGCCCTCTGACAAGCACACATCATATACTTGCAACAGTTCTTGCTCATCCATTTTTCTAAGTTCTGACTCACCAGACCACTCGCACAGTCCCAAACCACATCTATACTTCTGTGTCTTTCTTAGCACAGCAGCCTCAATTTGGTAATTGTCTTTGGTTTGTTTTTGTCGGATCATTTGCATTCTTGGTATGTACCCAAGTACTTCATACAACTCTCCAGCTATCTCTAGCATTCTAGCCTTAGGAGTTCTATTTGTTGTGCCAACCTTGTTAACTATTCCTTGGTCTGTATATATTTTTATTATATACACAAACCCGTCGTACTTAACCTTGGGTTGAGTCCACTTCTTTTTAGCCATCTTTATTCCTTATGTACAATTTAGTATTACAGACTAACTGGGTGTATTTTATATGTTGCTTTTTTAGCATACTTTATAGCATCTTCAAGGACACCAAACTTTACTGTATTTAACACGTCAATACCAACCATCTCTTGGAAGGTATTCCACACAAACAGAAACCTATATTGTGGATAGTACAATTCACCAATTTGTTTAACTCTTACTTTCATCTATTCCCTCCTCGTTCGCTTCGCTCTCTGCGGAACCAAGCATTACTACATATTTACCATACATTGGCCAACTATTACCACCATTCTTTGGGAAGCATCGTTTTAGCTCTTTTGCTATTGTGTTTTCTTTACGTACATTACCAAGCTTTGCCTCTTCAGCAACTATGTACCTAGCTGCTGCTCTTGCACTTGGGAATTGTATACTGTTAACTTTTATGGGCTTTCCTTTCATTACCGTACCTCCAATATGGACTCATTAAAGTCCTCCACTATTGCTACTACCAATCCTCTGAAAGTGGTAGGTCCACCATCTGCTCTTCGGCCACGGTGGTTCATATGGATTTCATACAAAAGGGTATTAGATCTTATATCAAGCCAATCACTACGTGACATTATTAAGTACTTAGGATCTTCTCTATTTGTTCTGTAGTATTCACAAACTCTATCCTCTAATATGTTCAGTATATTTTCTGCATCTTTTAGCATCTTTACCCAGTCAGGTCTATCAAACATATCTCGCATAGTTACTATTTGGCCAGCAATTTCTAATGTATCTTCTTTCATTTATTTACCTTTTATCTTAAACTCACTACAAGCTGGTGTACTTGCTGTACTATACTTAGCCTCAAGTCTTGAGGTTTTGCAGCCTTGAATACCAAAGTCTTCACAATCTCCACATGTATTTACTATCTCGTAGTTAGTATCCCAATTATTTAAGTACTCATTTTCAAATTCGCCAAAACTATCTTTTGCCACCTCAATAGCGTTAGCAAACCAAGTGATCATCAAGTCTTTATTAATGTCTTCTTTTCTGTTACCAAATATTCGCATGAATTCAGCTGCCCATTCTTGAGCCTCAGTTGATTGGGTTCCTACTAATGCTATTTCTTTATTCATTCACTACCCTTGTATACAAATTCTACGTATAGGTCATATCTAGCATCTGGAATATGTGTTATCTGTAGTATATCCACTTTTCTACCATCAATTTTAGGGGTCTTACTTGTTAAACAATTATCAGCCAGGGTACTCTCAGAATGGAACCTTAAAAACTGACTATTACCATTTGTAATTTGTGTTTTTTGTAAATGCATATGTACTCCTTTATTTATTATAATTATACATGAGGGGAACTTAAGTATAGCTGAATTATGAGGGGATGTTTATGTTAGATTTAAAATTTCGGGTGTGTAGGTCTTAATAGTTTTAATCTGAGCGGGCCTAAAGTTGCCTCCAGGCCTGCAATTTTACTTATTAAGAATTCTTAATAAGATCAGTAAGTTGTTGATGTTTGTGGTATTCATGTACACAAGTAGATACTGGAAACACGTGTTTACACTTAATGACAACTCCGTATTTTAACTGTGATGATATATACTCTTCTAAAGTATTAACATCTGCAAAGCTAGTAGCTCTTGTATAACTAGTACCGCCTGCTACCCAAACATACCCATAACCTTCTTCGTCATAGAAAGCAAAATGTCCTAATAGAACTTCTGTATAGGAACTGTCTTTATCTGAGTCTAGTACAATATACTGGCATGGCATATTTAACATCATTGACACGGGATTATAATCTTTCATGATTATCCTTTTTTACATACGGCTTATATCTCATGGACTGCGTTATTATAATAATACACTATTACATCTTAAACTGAACTGAAACATGAGGGGTTAAACTTTTAATTGCCTAAATTTTCGGGTGTGAGTACAGTATACACCCTTACACACTTCCGATTGAAACCGTACCCCCCATAGCTGAAGCTTTAACATCCTTTTTGTTGAGCAGTCAGTGCCATTGCATGGCAGTCTTTATAGTAGTATATCAATTACAAGGAGTCAGTATGTTTGATGAGCAGTACGACGAGGATTCATATCCAATGTTTAACAACTAGTAGAGCTATCGCTCTATTATTTATATTAGTATATTGTGCCTAAGGGCTAACAAGTTATTATCTGTAGGAGGATTATTATGGCAAACCAAATCGACAAACAATCAAGAGAGTATATTACAAAGAACCCAATTCGTTCATCTATCGGAGCTATTGGATATGGTGCAGTATCTGGTATTAATGTGGCAGTAAACATTATAGACTTAGCAAACGACATGACTACTATTGCAAAAGAAACATTAAAGGTGTCTATCATTGAAGCTAAAGCAGACTCTATGGAAGCAGAGATTGAGTCTATGGATAGAATAGCAGTATTACAAGCTAAACTAGCAGAGAAGAAGAAAGTATTAGAGGATTAACAGTCCTTACTTTATATTAGGTGTCTTAGGACTAACAAATTAAATTCGTAGGAGAATTAACAAATGGAACAATTAATAAAATTTAATAATGGCGTGGCAAGTGTAAAAAGAGGATTTAGTATTGATGAGTCTAAGATTAGAGAGTGTAATGTATATGCTAAACTTATGCTTAACAAGGGTACTAAATACGCAGATAAAGCATTCCTAAAGTCACAGTCTGGAGAATTTATCAAAGCAGAACTATTTATTATAGGGAGCAGAGGGCAAATTATAATGGATAATAGAATGTTTGTGTCTATAGACCCAACTAAAAGCAATTTACAAACAAACGGCAATATGTGGTTTGTAGAATTACAACATCCGAGTCTAGATGTAAGTCAATGTGAAACAGCAGAATGGTAGACTTTAAGTCTATCATTTCTACTCTTTACACACTTACACACAGCTGATAGTAAGCCTGAAAGGATTACGGGTTACACAGCTCTGATAGTAAGTTAGACTATACTATAGGCTGGTGCTTGTTGCCATACTACATCAAAGTGCAATTGGGCATCTCCTGTTATCACAAAGAATTCAGGGTTAAACATATATCTACTTTTACTTATTCTTCTAACCAAGTCTTTTTTAAACAACAGTCCATAGCCTTTTAGAAACATATTGTAAGTCATGGTACCATCAACATCTGGATTAAAATGTACAGAGTCCGGACTCAGTTCTACAATGTAATCTAAAGAACCCATTTCAGTACTCCATTTAATACAGTCCTTAATGAGCTTTACGACTTTTTGTTCTTTGGCACTCATTGCTACAACAGCATCTATAAAGTCTATTCCTTCCATTCTCCACTCCTTTTTAGTATTGCCTTTCGGGGCTACATTGACTAATTGCTCTCTTCCAACCATATGGAAATATCGAGCATGTCTTTGTTTTGTTCTTTTTACCAGTTCTTCATTTGCTTTTAAGCTAATCTGGTTTATAATGTTATTACTCATAAGCTAATCCTTTGCTAATTAATCTTTTTCAATCCAATTATACTTAGTTTTAGCTTAAATTCAAATAAAATCTTGCTCGATTCGAGCAACATTTTCAATTATATTGCTCAAACTGTGCCATATTTTAAACGCAAAATCGAGCAAACAATGGCTTTACAGTTAATGTCCTATATATATAATTAATATACACTCACTTTGTGTAATCTTAAACTTTACTTAATGCTTCGCATTAGTATTTATATTAGATTCTCCTACAGAATTAATTTTAATCCTCCTAAAAACTCTATAGAGACTTTTGTCTCTTTTGGGGTTGAATTCAATGCAAACCCACATTAATGCATACTCACAAACACCAACATTCAAATATTCTAACCTTAATTTTTTCTTAATGCTACTTCGTAGCTATATTTTTATTAGATTTATAACTATCTCAATACTTTATTCCATCTAAAGTACATAGTATTAAATAACAAGTAACCCGTTCGCACCCAAGTATAAGTGTGCCTATCACAAACATAAGGAGAAAACAATATGACAAATGAAGAGATATCAAATGAAAGATGGGCAAATGTAGAAGAAGTAGACTACTCAAAACCATACGCAATAATGTGCAAAGAATGTGGCAATATGTTAGACACCAAAGATGTAGTAGAGTGGGCAGACTCAATGCCAATATTATCAAATTGTATAGCATGTGATGAGCATGTTAGAACTAAAGAGAGAAACTATATTAATATATAAAGGATTAGACATGCAATATGAAAAACTACTAGGTGGACTATTAGTAATTGGAGGAGTGTATTTATTACACCCAACAACAGGTGCGGTACTAGCAATACTATTTGGATTAATTCAGTTTATACCTTAACAAAAAGAAGAAAATGGATGAACTAAAAGAAACAGCAAATAAACAAATGCCTATGGTAGACTATACTCATATAGCTTATATCATAGGGAAAAGCAGAAGAATAGGTAAAATACTATATGTTGAATTCTGTAAAGAAGGAAACTTATATTATGTTCAATTTAAGAATTTAGTATCCACAATTAGCTCATCCCAAGTAGTTAATCGCTTTGGTACTATTTAGTTGTACTGCTTCGCAGTATTATTTTTATTAGATTATTTTATAAAGGAATCATATGATTATTAGAAATGAATATAAAGGCGACTTAGCATTAGGTAAACGCCTTAAGGGAACTACTGTATCAACTTTAGACGCAGTAGTGGAGGCATCACAAACTATAGCAGATGTAATGACAACTGCTAGAAGTGCAGTAGAGTTAATTCATGGTAGTTTACAACCAGCGATTGCTGAACAAAGAATAGAGTATGCTACGGTTATACAAGAAGGTATTAAGAAACTGGTTGCTGGGGGTATGTCAGAGGAGAATGCTCATAGACATCTTCAAGTACCTTATACAATATCAGAACCTAGGAGCACTATAGCACAAGCAAGTGCAAACAGTTAATAGTTAGAGCCTACTTCGGTGGGTTCAAAGGTGTTAGCACCAATTACAAATTAAAGGAAAAATATGAGTAAAGAAGAATTAACAGCAGAGCAGAAAATGGAAATAGCAATAGCAAAAGCAAAAGAGTCTAGAAAGAAAGCAAAAGACGAAGCAAAGTTAAAGTTATTAGACAACAACGATTACATAGAATACTTAGCAAGTACTGAGGAAGAATCTGAAGAGATCGCAAAGTTAACAGGACTTATGGACACATTAAACAAGATGAAGCCAATTGTAGCAAATGACGGTACAAAGTACTCAGTAAATGCCTTCCCAATTGCAGAGTATATATTCGGACCAGTAATGGCTAGAGTATTATCACTAATCAATGTGTCTAGTGCAATGTTCACTGATGAAAGACAAGCAGAGTTTGAAGTAGTTACTGGTATCTCATACTTATCAGCAACTAAAGCTAGAAATGCTATTGGTAATCCCGCATACTACAGTAAGGGAGTATTAACAGAAGCAATTCAAGGAAATAAAGACGATCTAACAAATGCAATTACAGCAGTATGTGTAGCATTAGATGTAGACATTTCATATGCAAATAAAGCTAACCAAGCTAACATTGATAAATGGTTCACAGTAGCTGAATCTAAAGCCCAAAAGCAATTTAGTGAATTCAACAAGCTGGAATTAGTAGACCAAGGAGCAGACTTCATTCTAGAAGACTAATCAACCAGGCCTTCGGGCCGAAACTAAGGAGAAAATAAAATGATAACACAACAAATTATGGCAG
>Ga0193952_1000015_pt1 | contig 92675 bp, 110 predicted proteins | sample BB_3_MG_FD_140368 | JGI IMG/M metagenome (GOLD analysis project Ga0193952, IMG submission 140368) | Microbial mat bacterial communities from the Broadkill River, Lewes, Delaware, United States - BB_3_MG | ecosystem: Environmental > Aquatic > Freshwater > River > Microbial mats | place: USA... | reverse complement strand
AGGATTAGATGGAGCAACTATAGACAATATAGTAGGTAATCTTGATTATGAGACTACAAATATTCACGGAGCTAAACTTCAGAAATCTGTATTCGGTATAGCTACTAAAGATACTGATGCTCTAGCTGCGAACAATTACAGAAACTTCATAAACAATGCTAGTAAGAGTTTATCTCCTGAAGAGATTCAAGCTTTAAGAGAAGTTCAGTCTGAAGTTCTTTATGAATTTTCAACTATAGCAGATAGAGAAGTAGGTGGATTAGGAGAAGACATCGCTACGAAGATGGAAGCATCTCAGGTTTATGAGAAGATGTATAACAAGAGTTTAGATCAGCAACTACAAAGAGACTTAATAACTCAAGGATTCGCTATTACTCCAGAAGCTAGAGGAAAAGGTGTTTGGGATAATATCTCTAAGACAATAATTGGATCTCATTACAGTGGTACAAAAGTTAGAGAAAATCTAGGAAGCAGAGTCTACAAAGTTAGTGGTGGAGATTCTGAGTATATGGATGTCGATGAAGACTTGTTAGAGCAATTCTCTACTGCTAAAAATGTATCTATCAATAAGATTATTGATTACGACAGTAGAGCTCCTCAAATGGAGATGAGAGTCGAAGATAAAGATGGTAACTCTACTAGTTATATCGTTGATGTTCCTTCCAAGCTTCAAGGAGAGTTTGAGCAGTTCTATACTGAAAGTGCCAAGACTCCTCAATCAAAAAGAATTGGCCTTGCTGGTTCTGTAGGAAGAGTTGAAGATCAAAGAAGAGACTTCAAATGGAAAAACATCAAGACAGATTTTACCAAGGATAACAATGTTATAAACGACATTAAAGCTACAGGTTCAGTAATAAGACCTGGTGTGTTTGGAGATGGTGCTAATCCTAAAGAAGTGAATGTTTACCAAGAACATCTTGATAATAGAACTGTAGGTATAAAGGTTAAAGCTGGACTTGAAGAAGGAAAAGAAACTAGTCTAGTGAATCTACAAGGAATGGCTGACTACTATAAGAAAGCGTTCTCAAACAGCAACAAAAGTGATAGTCAAAAAATAGCACCTTTGTTCAATATGATATATCACCACCTACAAAACAATATGTTGGATGGTCCGTTGACTGAAGATCAGACTATTCCTGAAGCTGTAAAAGAGCTTGAAGCTATTGCTAGAAATCCTAAAGAAGGAGACTTCGAAAGATTTTTAGAGATGACTACAAAGCTTAGCGGATTGACTAAAACCCCTGGGTTTAGTTTCCCTAACAAGAATACTGCTATGCAGTTCCTTACTGTAACTCCTGAAAAACTAGGACCAGTAAAAGGACAGCCGGGAAAGTAGATAGCCCTGCTGAGGGGCTAGAGAACATCAGTAGTATTTTTGGAGATGATATGGGTAGTGTTAGTCAGCCTACAACGAGAAAAGCTAACGTATCTGCTATTCAAAATATAAAGTCTTCATATCCAGGGTCAGTTCTTACCAGCGGTATGCGTACTGAAGAATTGAACGATTCTCTTGAGTCCAGCGTTAAACAGTCAAAGCATCTTACTGGAGACGCTATTGATCTTAGAGATAATGCAGATGGAGCTAGGTTCTACAAGGACTTCAAAGCAGACCCATCTAAGTTCCCTGGAGTGAAGAAGGTTATTAAGCATGGAAATCCATTGCACTACCATGTAGAGTTTGGTTAAAATTTTCATATATTTGGAGTCTACAATATCCAAATATGGCAAAGAAAAGATTTAACGCAGACGAGTATGATGAAAATTTATCAAGTGGAGGGTCAGCCCCCGACCCTCTATATGATGATTTAGAAAGCCTTGGTCAACAAAGTTGGGAGGCTAATCAAAGTTCTAAAGGATTCTCAACAACAGATAGAAATATTGATGAATTCACTAATTACCTTGGTGAAAACATAGACCCTTATGGCGATAATTTAGAAAAGCAAAGAGCTCAATCACAATCTAACTGGGAGCAATTAGGCAACGGTGTTGCGAGATTAGGGAATGTAGTTCCTGGTGTTATAGGTGGATTAGCATCTGCTTTTGATATACCTTCATACTTTGATTCTAGCGACACGTCTAACTGGCTTACTGATTTCACAAACGAAGCTCAAGAATCATTACGTGAAGCTACACCTATCTATAAAGAAAATCCTAATGAAGCATTCGATATGGGAGACCCTGCTTGGTGGATTGAAGGAGGTTCTGACACAGTTAAGTCTGCTGCAGAATTTATCGTTGAAGGTATGGTCTTAGGTGGAGTAGGTAAAGCTATTGGCTCTGGGTTAAAAGCTGTTAGGAATCTTAACAAGAGTAAACTTTATGGTAATGCTTTAGCAGGTATAGAGAGAGGAAACTCTTTCAAAAGAATACAAGACTTTGCTGGAGCTTCAGCAAATGCTTATGCGTTAAATCATATTGAAACGTTAATGGAGACTAACAGTGTTTACCACCAAACGTTAGAGGACAATATTAGTCTTGGAAAAAGCTACGAAGATGCTAAGAAGTTGGCTGGAGATGCAGCAGCAATGACCTCTAAGATCAACAAAGTAAACTTCTTATTGAATATCACGTCTGCAGGAAAGCTGTTAAAAGGCAATCAACTTACCCGTAACATTCTAAGCAAACAAACCATAGGTAGAACTATTGGAGAACTTGGACTTGAATCTGGACAGGAAGCAATAGAAGAGTTAGTCAATCATATAGGTGCTGAGGCTGGTACTGCTATAGGTAAGGGTAAAGAGGTTGGAATGGCTGAAGTTATCGAGTACTTAGGTCAGGACCAAGCTTGGGCCGCAGCATTTTGGGGTGCTATTGGTGGAGCTTCTCAAACTGGTGGAACAAACTTAAAAGGAGCTATAAAGAAAACCGATACTGAAGACGGTAGAGTTTCTGAGAGAACAGCCGCTAACAATGCTTATGAAAGACAACAAGCAATACTTTCTCAATATGATAATATAGCTAAGAGTGGAGATGTCAAAACGGCTACAGATGTATTCAATGACCTTGCTGACCAGATAGTTCTTAATAACCAAATACTAGAAGCTCAAAAAGCTAAAGATTACGATAAGGTTGAAAAACTGAATGAAGCATCTCTTGTTTCTCAAGCTCATAGAGCGTTCGAAAATGGTACCACAGGGAAACTTATAGAACTTTACAAAGGGTTAAAAAACGGTCCTCAGCAAAAAGACATGAGTGACGACTATAAAGAGCGAGCTGACAAAGCTATAGCAACTATAGAAAGATTAGAAAATGTTTATAATCGTTCAAAGGATTACGTAAACCAGAGGCAAGTATTCCTTAACAGGGGTTATAGAGAGAACTCTTTAATTCAGTACGACAATATCAAGAGTGCTATTGATAGTAAAACTCTAGCTTTTAACGAACAATTAGAAAGAGTTGGTAAAAGACATGGTATTAGTTCATTGGAGTCTGTAGCTGGACAAGATAGGCTTTCATACGACTCTTCTACATTAGACTTGAACCCTGGAAAAACTACTGAGCAAACTAGCAAGTATAATGAATTTCTTAAGGAAGTTAAAAAACTTGAAGAGTATAGCGAGATAAAGAACTTAGAAAGCAATTTAATTAACATAGATAACGATGTTAAGAAATTAGACGATATTTTCAACGAGATAATTACTCCAGAATATCAGGCACAAAAAAGTATAGAAGCTGCTGAAGCTCAAGAAGAAGCTGAAAAGAATATTGAAGACGCTAAAAGAGAAAAGGCTAAAGAAGCTGACAAAGCTGAAAGAAAAGAAGAGAAAGCGAAGGAAAAGACCGATCTTAAAGATGCTAAAGAAACTATTGAAGGCAATCAATCGTTAAGCGATAAAGAATTGAAAGACCTTGCTAAAAAGTTCTACCAACATCAAGAGGACCAGAGTTCTGTAGCTAAAGAAGCTCCACAACAATCAACAACAACTACTGCTGACTTGGAGAAGTTTGTGGATGGTTCTGCTACCCAGGGTGAACTTGACAAGATTAGAAAGTATGCTGATGACTTAGATATGTTAACTCCAGATATGGCTGATAAGATAGCACTGAAGTCTCAGGCTATTCAGAAAGCTTTAGATGCTAGAGAGTTTGCTGCTCAAAAAACTTCCGAAACAGAATCAACTCTAAACGACGTGTTCAACGAGGACAAAGCAAAGGATGTTGATGAAGCTTCTGAAAAAGCAGTTGCAGACGTTAAAAAAGCTAATGCAGAAGCTTCAAGCGATACTAACGATGAATTCGACTATAGTAGAACCACAGACGGATACAACAAATTAGCGTACTTATCGAGAGCATTTTCTCAAATGGTTAATGACGAAGGTAAAGTTAGCAGGGAAGATTTAGACAATTCGCTATTAGAAGGAAACAGTAAGTTGCTACTTAGCGATTCTTTTGACATTGGGACTCCTATAACTATAGCTGTTGATGATAACGCTGAAACAGAAGTTTACGTACCTAACAGTACTGAAAAAGAGAAGACTACTTGGGGTGCTTTGAAAAGCAACCTGTCTGAATCTGAGATCGCAGACTACATTCCTATAGTTATTAAAGATTCTGAAGGAAGAAATATTGCATATCTACATTCTGCAGATTGGATGAAGGAAGAAAATATCAAAGGATCTATAGAAGAGAACTTAAAAAATATTAGAAGTATAAGGAAAGAGATTATTGACAAAGGATCTATTAGCACTACTGTTAGTGATAAAAAGCCAGGGTCTCTAATCTCTAACAAAGATGGATACCAGAAAGTATCTGATGCTTTTCCAGACCCAAATCTTAAGATATTCATAACTGTGAATGGAGAAATGAAAGGATTGAAAACCCCTTTCAAAGGTAGCTTGATTAATGATGTTGATAGTTTGTTAGAAGGTGTAGCGTACACATTGTTGCCTACTTCTAACGGAGAGTCAATCGCTACTCCTATATCTAACGAAAAGATGAGTGGCGATATGGTACATAGTATTATATCAGCAGTTGAAGCTTTCTCTTCTCAAGAACATAATGACTTATCAGAGCACTTAGTAAACAATAGCGAAACTGACGTTAGAAATGTTGAAGGTCTTAGAAAATACTTAAAGCAATTTGCTTACTTGTTTAACGTCCCTGACACGTATGACAGTTTAGAGGATTACCTAAAGCATGAAGATGTGAATTCTATTTACAGGCTAATGACAGTTACTGGAAATAGTATCGACTTTGGTGCAGGTGGAGGAATGAAAACTTTCTCTCTTTCTGCTAATACTCCAGAAGAGGCTAGACCTGCTATAATGAACAGATTAAAGACTCATTTGGAAGAGTCTTTCTTCAATGTAAACCAAACAAGTATTAACAGTTCTAAGGCTGTAGAAGGATTGGTAAATGGAGAAGTAGACGTACTAGCTAACTCGTACAACGACTTAATCAAAGAGAATACATCTACAGGATTATTGTCTTTTAATATTGGTACTGAAGAGAACCCTGAATACATCTACACAATACAACCTTCAATAGAATTTGACGATTCATTTGCCAACAAAGAAGTAGCTGCTAAAAAAGAAGCTGCTCCTAAATCAGATGTAAAAGCTGTTGACTCTAAAGGAAACATTAACTATGATGCTTTGGAGTTTGATTTCGGTCAAGAAACTTTCGAAGATGATGAAGATATAGACTTTTCTGACTTTGATGTCTTTGAACTTCCTTTTACTCAAGACAACAAAGTAGCATTAAGAAGTTCTGTTGAGCACCTATTCATTCATCCTAAGATTCCTTTTGGATTACAACACTCTACTATTAGAGGTATATCTGCTAAAATGTTCATTAAGATTTTAGAGAACGATAATAAGCTTTCTAAAGAGGATACTGTAACTTTCTTTAGGCAAGAAAAAGATAATCTTGAGAGGTTAAGAGATGAAGCTACAGGAAAAAAGAAAGCTTTAATATCACTATTTGTAAACAACTTTGAAAATGTAGCTACACTTACTAAGCGTAGGCTTTCTAAGTATTCAAATATCAAGATTATAGAAGGAGAAACAGGTCAAGATTTAGACTTTGGAGAAAGTGCTGGAATATTAGAGAAGAAAAGTTTTGAAGACGGTTCTACTACATTCTTGCTGAATACAAAGGACACAATGAGTGAAAGACTCAAGATGTTTATGGCAGGTATTCCAGCTTCTAATACTCATAATCTTATTGGTATAGAAAACTTTATGGAGTTTGATGAAGTGTCTAACGAGGTTATGAGTTTGTTGGCAGGGAGGAAACCAGACTTCAATGACTATGTAGATGTTCTTTCTGATACAGAAATACACGCTGCTAAGCCTTGGATGAAAAACTTTGTAGACAAGCTTAAGACTGCTGACGACCAGGTTAAAACTGAGTTTACTGTAGCGATGACTAAACATCACGTTAAGATGAATATGGTATTCTGGAAAGTAGATGGAGGAAAGTACACATTGTCTCCAGCAGATTCTAACTCAGGGAAGGTGGAAGATATTCTATTGAAAGAATGGAAAGGTAACTTGTTTTCAATGCCGTACATAAAGTCTAATGACGAAGGAGATCATATTGTTGATAAAGAAGCATTTCAAAGTGTAGAAGCTAGATTCAAAAGTTACAAAACAGCACCTCCTAGTCAGGAAGTTTTCACCGATTTATTAAGCTCTATAGGTCTTGACCTTAGTGAAGATGTTATAGACAAGATGCTTACTGGTAAATACAAGAATAAGGCAGGAATAGTACTTACATACAAGCAGCTAATGACGCTTCCTAAAGCTTCTCCATTAGCTATGATGGTTAACACATTGTCAGCTTTGTCAAAAAAGAAGAAACCTCTGGATACTTTGTCTCTTCCATTCAAGGAAACAGAGATTAAACATTTAGCGAAGGTCAATAGCAAGTTCATAACCAACAAGTATAGCGCATCTCACAAGGCAGGAGAGAAAACTATCTGGTCATTCAGTAATAACAAGTATGCAAACAATAGGATACAAGATTTAAAAAGACTGAATGAGTCTACGTTCAATGGAGAGAAAGTGTTTACCAACACAAAGCTAACACAACTAAACTCTTTATCATTCAATGGTACTCATAACGACCTTATGAGAATGGCCTTACTGGATGATGCTGGAGAACCTATGATAGCCGACAATGGAGAGATTGTTATAGATAAAAACAGTAAGATGTACAAGTTCTATGAGGTGTCATATTTATCTCTTGAAACACTTAAGAAACTAAAGAGTAAAGCGAAAGGTTCTGGTAAACTTACCGAGAACTCTCCTATGGAACATGAAGTTGTGAAGCTAGGGTTGTTCGCAAACAGGGGAGCTTCTGACAAAGAAGGGAACAGAAGAGTTAAGATGTTCTACCCTACTATGTCCGATAAGTCAACAATGCTACTACTAGAAACACTTGCTCAAGATATAGGTGTCGATGAAAACGGAAGTATCTCAGATAGTTCTGTTAGAACTGTATATGAGCAAATGGCACTTCCAGAATTGAACAGAATCAGATCTTTTGAAAACATAAAGGAGAATGGTAAGAGTGTGGACGTAAAGGGATACAAAGATGGAGCTAATAAGTTCTTGATATTCCCAGAGCTTAACAATGACCCGAGTATAATGCTTGACGGAAAGCTAGTTATAACTCCTAATAATCCAGAGCCTATAATTGCGTATCTTAAAGATTTCCTCAACAACGTAATATCTGAACAAATAGAAGACTGGAGAAATCTAGGTATTGTAAATGACAAAGGTGTTTTAACGTTTGTTGATTCTCAATATAAGAAGAAGTTCAAAAAGCATGGTCTTAAGAATATAGCTGCTGATTACGCTATTAACTATATGCTTCATAATGCAAGCGTATTCAAAAACTATACTGGAGATCCTGCATTGTTTTACAAGAGTAAGTCTGATGATTCAGTACAGCAATCTATGGATACATTTATCAATATGGGTAAACGTCTTGCTGGTGATTTAGCTCCTGGTTATGAATCAGACTTGAAAGGAACTTATAAAGTTGCATTCATAAAAGATCCAGAATCAGTATCCAACAATATCAAGTTCTATACAAAGACTCTTGATGGTGAAGAAATAACTGATGCAGAGATAGAATCGTACAAGAATGGATCTAAAGGCATCAAAGGACAAATCAAAGCTAAGTATCCAAAGTCTAGTCCGTACTTCGATATTGAAGGTGCAGATGCTCAAGAGTTTGTATCATGGAAAGAACATTTGAAAGTGTTGAAAGGAATTGGAAAGATTTCTGAAAAGAAGCTTCAACAACTTACTAAGAAGCTTGAAAAGAACGAGTCTTTAGATAGTAGAGAGCTAGACGTGGTATTTCAGCCGTTAAAACCGGTTCATGTTTCCAACAAGTTTGAAAAACATAACGACTTGGATAGACGTATCTATATCAAGTCTTCTGCATTTCCATTACTTCCTCAATTAACAGGAGGATTAGAGATTGACAAGATGAGAAAAAAGATGGAAGAGCAAGGTGTTGACAAAGTTGTTTTCTATACAGCTACAAAAGTAGGTGCTCCTTCTAACTCTGTAGAAGCTTACGAAAAAGATGGAACTCTTAAGAATGACATATCTTTCGATAACGCTATAGACCTTTCTTATGATGGATGGAGAATTCAGCAAGATGTACCTTATAAAGAGGATAAAGACAAGATTAATGTTGGTACTCAAGAAAGAAAGCTTTTGTTCTCTAATATCAAAGGTATAGGTGGATTCAGTTATAACGGTAAAAAATATACTGGAGAAAAGCTTGAAGCTGTCTACAATTCTTTGTACGAAGAGATATACGAAGACTCTTACAATCAGTTGATAGAAGATTTAGAATGGAACGGAAAGGATCTTAACCGACAGAAGCTTGGGGAAATGCTTATTCAAGAGGCTATTGAGAGAGACTATCCTCTTAATGACCAGTTGGCATTAGAAATCGTTGACGGTGACTTTAAAGTCCCTTTGTGGGCCCTAACTAGTACAGAGAAAGTAGAATCTCTACTAACTTCGATAGTTAATAACAAGATTATAAAGAAGAAACATCATGGTAAATCTTATGTATTAGGTTCGGAAGAAGGTTTTAGAAATGTGAAATCATTCGAAGAATCTGCAGGTGCTCTTTCTGAGTACAAGAACAAGATCGTATGGACTAGTTCTTTTAATAACGAGCTATTACCTCACAAGTTTACATCTTCTACATTTAGACCTTCTCAAGTGCTTGTTCCGACTATAATGAAGGATAGAAATGGAAAGGTTATCAATGTACAGGATTACGCTACTGAAGTAGATGGAAAGCTTATGCTTGACGAAACGAAGATTCCTAAAGAACTATTGCAGTTGTTTGGATTTCGTATTCCTACCCAGGGTCATAACTCTATGATGATGATGGAGATTGTTGGATTTCTACCGAAAGAGATGGGAGATTTATTGATCGCTTCTAGGGATTTAACTATTCAGATGGGATCAGATTTTGATGTTGATAAGCTTTATACTTACCAGTACAATATATTCCAAGATACTGACGGTACGTTCTTAGATGTGAGAAAACTTACTGATGAGAACATTAGAATGATATACGACAACCATGTAGATGATGATCCTGCTTCAACGAAATTGCTTGAAGCTATGTTTGGTGAAGACGCTATTCCAGAAAACTGGAGAAAACTTAAAAGCGAGTTCAAAGAAAAGCAAACTCAAAACAGCATCCTAGATATTCATAATGCGGTAATGTCTAATCCTGATACTGAAATGCAATCATTAATGGCTAAGCCTATTGATTTTGGAGATTTAGATGGAGCTGAAGGACTTGCTAACACAATCGCTAATCAAAGGAGTGCTAGACTAGAAGGTAGTAAGTTATTCAATCCCACGTCTGCCACCTACCAAAGACAGAAATATGTAAACGCATCTGCAGGTAAGGCAGGGGTTGGAGCTTTGTCTTTAGATTCTGTATTCCATGCGACTGCACAAAACAAAGGGCTGTTTGTTAGAGGGACTAAAAAGAATCCATTTGAGATGAGGTTTGGACTTCAGAAATCTACTGGAGTCATATCCAATGCAAAAACTCTTGATGGAAAGAAATACATATCAGATGTCATTGCTGCTTATCAATCTGCAGCCGTGGATAATGAGAAAGAGCAAATTCTTGACAAGTTGAATATTAATGGATATACTTTTGGAACTATTAAAGCATTAGCTCTATTAGGGTTTGATGAAAGTACAATATCAGCTGTAATATCTCAAGATGTTATATTCGAATTAGCAAACAGACTTACAGTTAATGACTCTGCTCTTGCTTCTGAAAGATTAACGAAAGAAGACATAATGAGAAATATGCTTGATGAAATAGATGGAGAAGTTGATCCAGCATTAGCTGATAGGTCTACAAGCAATCTATTAGAGTATGTCGAGAAAGGTGAAGCTATAGCTGACTACAAATCTACTCAGAAAGCTATATTGGCGAAGTTTATAAAGCTTGATGAGCTAGGTGATACTATCACTGAGATTCAGTTAGCAATAAACTCTGATAGTAGTGGGGTTGGTAAATCTATGTTTGCTCTTAACAAGAAGGTTGATGGAGTTATAGATTTATACGGACACAAATCAATAGGAGGAGCAGACAACCTTATAGGTGACTATGTTTTACCAAAAGACATGGAAGATGATAATCCTCAAGAATCAGGTTATCAACGTGTTGGCCCCTATTGGATTAGACCTACAACTATTAACGGATTCGCTTCTGTTAGAGGAGCTGCACTTGGTAATGAAATATTCTCTAAATTGTTTCCTTATGATTCTCCAGTAGTTAGAGAAGCTATATCTGAATACAAAGAGATAACAGGAAAGAAAGCTATTACTGAGAAGATATTCAAAAAGATATTTAATGGCCTTAAGTCATACTTGTACACAGATTCTTTTGAACATACGTTTGATGCTTATCTTCCTCAAAAAAGAGACGAATTATTAATGGATAGAAAAGATGATAAAGGTGTTATAACTAAACAATCTTTAGCATCTGTTATTGACAAGTTAAAGAAACAACCAGGAATGGATAAACATCCGTTCATAGGTCGTCTTAATACAGAGATAAACTTCAATGGACAGCCATCATTAGTAACGTTTGATGCTGCTAAAGGAGAAGATTTCGATGAAGAGTCTATCTATATGTCTGTCATTGATATGTTTGCTGGAAACAAAAATTATCCTTCAATCGACAGAACTTCTAATGAACTTATAGGTGACTTAATGGTGTACTCTATGATGAACGGAGGCATTCAGCAAGCTAAAGAATTCGTTAAATATATACCTGTAGAAGTATTCAATCAGTTAGGATTCTCAGAAATGTTGAGAGATATAGATTTTAGAGACACAGCTGGATATAGAATAACTAATGGATTTATGACTCAGTATTTTCAGAACAACTCTTTCGAGATTGAAACTGTAGACTCTAAGTCTTTAGATTTCGGAGGTGTTCCAATTAACAAGGCTTACGAGTTAACATACAACTCTGAGTTAGACTTGACACCTACATATATTAGAGTTGAACAACAGGCTGGAGATTTACTATTCAAGTTCAATGGATCTACATGGGAAAAAATACCTACCCTCGGTACAACCGATATTAGCGAATATGATATGTCGGAAGTTAATCTTCTCAGTGTTATTGAAAAGAATAACGAAAACACTATAAATGGAGTTAATGAAATAGCTGTGCCGAAAAAAGACAGTGTCGTTGACAACTCTGACAAATTCTACGAGATAGACGGATTAGATATTTCTGGAAAAGAGAAGATAACGAGATTACTGGAGCAAGTAGATGTTAACCCCGAATATAAAGACTTGGTTGATGTGGTAACAAAATCTCTTCCTGAAGATATATCTTTCTCTATAGAGTCAGATTTGGAGGCTCAAGGAGCTACAAGAAGGTCTACTAATACAGGAAAGATAGAGATTGCTATAAACCCTACTACTGGAGATTTAAGCAAAACTCTACTACATGAAGCTTTACATGCTGTAACTGTAGCTGTGATAAAAGAGAAGAAAGGAAAAGCTTACAATAATATTAAAGCTCTACACTCTTTGTTTGTCAAGAAAATGGAAAGTAGATATTCAGAGTCAGAGCTTAACGATTTAATGTATAACGATACATGGCAAAGAGCAGCTTTAAACATAGAGGAGTTTGTAGCTATATCAATGACTGATAGTAAGTTTCAATCTTTCATGAAGACTGAAATATGGAACGACAAGAAAACATTCTTTGATAAATTAACAGAAGTGTTTAAGTCGATACTAGTAGCTTTAGGAGTAAAAAAGGGAGTAGACTTAAACCCTATAGTTTTAAAAGAGGTTATAAGTCTGGTAAACGACAATACCGCCCTAACCAGAAAACCTATAGGAGCAGGTCTTGGTCAGGTAAATACTACTGGTGTTAACCCTAAAGTTCTATCAAAGGTTAAAAAGTCAAATCCTTTTGGTACATTTGTAGATCCAGATAGTATTGGAGAGAGTGCTCCTCAAGATGTGTTCTCAGATAATGAAAGACCGTTAAGTTTTGACGACTTTAAAAACAAATTAGAAAAAAAAGACTGTAAGTAATATGGCATGTAAATATACATTTGAAGGAAAAGAATACACAGCTTCAGAGCTGAAAATATTATATGGAGCATTGTCTCAGCCTTACGGAAGGCTAGAAATAAAGATGGGGCTACGAGAAGAGGGCGGACGATATGTTCGCTCTAGTATTCGTTCCCTTTCTGCTATAAAAAAGAAAATTGATGCTTTACACGAGAAGCATCCGAATATCGTTTTTAAAGCAATAAAAGTTCCTGGGTTTGGACCTAATAGAGGTAAGATGTATCATTCAATAAAGATTGAATCTGCAGGAAAGAAAGACTCTTTTACTACTAACTATCTTCCTAACAAGAAAGAAGGAGAAGGGGTTGTAAAGTACGCTGAATTGTCGAACCTATTAAAGAATAGATATAATGACATTGACAGAAAGCTTCTTAACATAAACAACACGATAAGAGTTGAGAAATCTGTCGAAAAGTTAAAAAAACTGAATGCGACAAAAGCTCGTTTAGAGGAAATGCTGGAAGGAGTTCATGAAGAACTGAACAAGGCAGGTAAAGCAACAAAGCTTGAAGATTTAAGATCTTTTGCGAACGAGCACCTAGATAGGGCTGAGAGTTTGATTAGTGAAGATATGACTGATTCTGAGATAGCTGAAGCAAGATCTTATATTGAGTTATGGAAAAGAGCAGGTGACTTCAGTAAGAATACAAATATCTTTTTTAGTAAAGAAGAACTAGAGTCTGACAAGCTGAAGTACGGATATGAGAACAAAGCTGGAGAAAAAATCCCTGGATTTTCAGACTTCAAGGTAAGAGCAGAAGCTATGTCTGCTAATCTTTCTGATATTATAAGAAAGAACATGACAAAAAAAGTTAATGAGGTTTTAGAGACTGATTACTCTGAAAGTGAAGTTCTTAAAGAGGTATCAGATCTTAACAACTTATCTACAAATGTTCTTGACATAAGTAGACAAGGAGATCCTTTGTTGAATGCAGTGTATAAAATAACCAAAAGAGCTTCTTTAAATTCTAAGTTTGAAATTGACGATGTTGTAAAAGAGATTGATACACTTCTTAAGGAAGCGTTACCTTCTTTAGAGAAGCATAAAAAGAATAAGGATCTCTACAGTATTTTCATGCAAAGAGATTCTGCAGGTAGAGAGACTGGAAACTTGGTTGGACGAGCATCACAATCGTTTTACGACAAGCAGTTCGAACTACTGAATAACGCTAAAAAGAAAAGCAAAAAAGAGAAAGGATACAAAGCTGGTTGGGATGAGTATTACAACTTTAAAAAGAATAACACTATCACTTTTGACCCTAGGGTTCTTTTCCCTACATCTGAAGGAGATTCTTATCACTATCCTCACTCTTTTTCAGAAGGAGCTAGAGAGTCTTTAATTCAAGAGATAAAGGCCCAATTAGGAAGCAAAGGGTATGACTTGTTTTTCAAAAAGGCACAGGAAGATGTAGAAGTCTTCAAAAGACAATACGAAGCTGTAAAAGATGAACTATCAGAAAGCGAACTAGATAGATGGAACAAAGAGAATTCTCCATACTACGCTGCTAGAATGATAGAAGACGGTAAGAGTATAAAGGATTCTAGCGGAAAACTTATCAATCCTAAAAATACATACGTTCAAACAGTTCCTAGAAAAACCAATAAGTCTACTGGAGAAAGTACAGAATGGTATGACGACCAATACAAGATTATAGAGTCTGATCCGACATTATTAAAATTCTATGAAAAATATTTAGACACTCAAGAAAGCTTACTAGCTATGATACCTGAGCATAAAAGAGAAGGTATATACGCAAACTCTCTTATCTCGATAAGAAAAGATATTTTTGACAAAATGCAAGACTCTCCTGTATCAGGAATGTTTGCTCATGGACTTGATTCTATGAAGAACAGTATAAGAATGACTGATTTATCAGAAACTACTTATGGTCAAAAAGATGAATTTGGAAACATAGTAAAAGGAGTAAATGTAAACATCGCTAGTGACAGGAAAGCTATAAACGAAAGCACTAAAGTCAAAGTGATAAACTTTAAAGCTAAGAACGGTAGAGCACCTACAAGATCTGAATATGTGGAACTAAGGTCTCAATCTATGGGAGAAGCATCTGCTGAAAAGTCTCACGATATTGGGAAAATCTTGAAAATGTTAGCAGCTCAATCTATAGCGTACAAACATAAATCAAAACACGAAGATACTCTTCGATTAGCTTCACACTTAATGCTTGAAAGAGATAGGGTTGAAACTAATGCTATGGGAACGGTAATGACAGATGAAGATGGAAGTCCATTAATAAGTAACAAGAAATTAGACAATTATGAAAAAGTACTTGAAAACCATATTGACAATTCCTATGGTATTTCTACCAAAAAGGTAGAGGGTAAATCTAAAAAGAAAGTTTATACTCTTGCAGAGAAGAAAAAGAAAAAAGGTCTTGAGAATGCGTTAGTAAACCTCCAGATAGCTCTTGATAATAAAACTATAGATTCTGCTGAATATGAAAGCAGCAAAGCAAATATAGATAAACAACTGGAGATATTAGGTGGTGTGATAACAGGTAATAAAGTTGCTGACGCTGCATTGAAGTATGTGCAACTTAAATCTATGGGTTGGAATATACCTTCCGCATTTGCAAATATAGCGTTTGGAGACATAGCAAACCTATTACTAGCTTCTGACGGAAGGTTATTCTCTTTAAAGCAATTCTACAAAGCGAGATCATTAACGTTAGGTAGTACGCTTAAAGCTTCTGGATTCAAAAACAAGGGAGGTCTAAAGATTTCTAAATGGATGGAGAAGCTGGATATTCTTAAGGATGCTTCTGAAGAGCTATACAAAAGGAGCAATGAAGGACTGTTCTCTAAAAAACTATCATCTCTAGCTCCCTACGAGCTACAGAAACGTTCTGAATTCTTAGTATCTGCTCCTGTAATGATAGGAATGATGCTAAACACTAACGTTACCAAAGATGGTGAAACTAGTAGTCTATGGGATATACTTGATGAAAGTGGTAATATTCCAGAAGGATACATGGTAGGAAGTAAAGCTCTTAACCAAGACTTCATGGTTGACTTTAAAATTCAGGTAGACCAAGCTGTCAAGAAGACACATGGTAACTACGATTCTGAATCTCCAGTAGTTCTCAAGAATGCAGCTCTAGGAAGACTAGTTAGTCAATTTAGAACATGGATGTTTGAAGGTGTAGCTTCTAGGTTTGAATCTGAAAAAAGAGATGACATACTTAACATGCAAGTTAAGGGTAGATGGAGAAGTTATGGTTCAGCCTTCAATAGTATAGACAACTCTCTGTTTACCATGAAACAGTTGATTAGAAAAGCTACGCTGCAGAGCACACAATTTGACGAAAGAATGAGCGAAGTTGACGCTGCTAATATGAGAGCAAACCTTACAGAAGTCATGATTCTTATGAGTCTATACGGGTTTGCAGCGGTTCTATCAGCATTCTCTTCTGATGATGAAGAGAAAGATCCTTATGTTTTAAACTTCTTAATGAATCAAATGGGTAGACTGCAGACTGACATCTTGCTTTATGTAAACCCTACAGAAGTTCAGAAAATCCAAAAGAGTATAATCCCTGCCACAGTGATAGTAGATGATGTAGGTGGATGGATTGATGCGATAGGTTACTTTATGGAAGGAAAAGATACTTTGAAAACAGGCCCAAACAAAGACGATTCAAGACTTTTAATGAAGACAATGAAGCTGTTACCTGGTACTTCTTCTTACTTAAAAGGAAAGCAACAATTCACAAACAATTATGTAAGAGATTAAACCTCGCTTGCGAATGTCTAAAAAAAAACGGAACGCCTATTAAAAGGTTAGTTCCGTTTTTCAGTTATTACACCTACATCTCTCTGAAGTTGGGCTTTTTAAAGTTTACAGACTTTAAAACCTTGTAATTTTCTTGAAAATAACCTTCATCAACTGGCCAGAAATGATAACCTAATTTAACGGAAAACCCTCTAGCGATTAAAGATCCATAAGGAGTAAATAGACTACCTTCATTCGTTGCCACATAGACACCTCCCGCTCCTTTAGTTATTTTACTGTCGGTTTCTGTTTTTCCAAAATCTAATAGATCTTTAATAGACTTCTCATCTCTAACAACCTTCATGAATTCCAATTCAATAGGTTTTTTTACTGCTTTTATTATATTCATTATTGTTGTTTTTTTCTAAAAATTCTGTTATTGTAATTAACTCTTCCTCTTACCAGTTCAAGCTCTTCAATTTCTTTAAGCTCTACTAGTCTGTCATAAGCTGCTAACCTTAAGTGTCCGTCAGAAAATGGATTTTTTGTTTGTAGCTCATTAGATGTAAAGTAATTGTTTTTTTCAATTAACTTTTTAACCTCGTCTATAAATTGTAAAAACTTTTCTTGATTTTCCTCTTTAAATAAAAGAGGTTTTGTTTCTTCGTATTTGTACATTTTTTTTTGCTAAATTAAAACTATTATCATTCTCCTACAATACTTACTTCTGAGTATATTTAACCTTACATTCCTGAAAAATCAGGCTCTATAAAGTTTATAGACTTAAGGATTTTACCATCCGATGTTCTATGAACAAAGTACATATCATCAAAAACCTGATAATGAGCTTCTATTTCCTTCCCGGGTTTATTTGGATGTGTTCCATCAGCGTAACAAGTAACAGTAAGTTCTGCTTCTTCTAGTGTTGAGCACATTTTTGACATGTTGCTATTGTAGATTTCTTCAGCTACTTTCGTAGGATTCAATCCAAACAAATACATCATGCCCTGAGTAACCCAGCTTGTATCACCTAAATGGTCAGCAATTCTGTCTAACGGAAAATCAACGATGTTTTCTTCTTTGATCTCTCTGTCTTCTCCAAATATTTCATCAGTAAGCTCTTTGAACTCTTCCTGGATCATATTGATTGCAAACATTATATCTTTATTAGACGGTCTTTGTAAACCTCCATTGACTTTTCTGTCAAACGCAAATCTCCAATCTTTAACCATTAGTTCTGAAGCTGATCTGGTTCTGTTTTCTTCAGCACTCTTAGACGCAGCTATAAACTCTTTATGTTTATAATCATCAGGATTATCTTTAGACGGCCCTTCAAGCTTAATCGTTTCTTTTGTTGTTTTTCTAACCTCTTCCATTTCTATTTTTTTTTACCAATAAATATTAAAAGAAAGATCAGTAATTTCAGAGACTTCAAATCCTTGCCTAGTAAGCTTTCCTTCTATTAAGGAAAGAGTGTCACTGTCTTGAAACTTCAATAAACAGCTACTTTCTCCATGAAGTACAGCCGTTTTTATTAGTTTTTTTACAGATTCCATATCAGTAACTATACCATCTCTTTTTCGAACTTCGTTGTCTACCCATTCTTTTAAGTTCTCTTCTTTTTCTATACTCATTACCACTTTATTTTTGGTTGTTTGTTATTAAGCAGTATTTTGTTAATTTGACCGAAGTGGTCACACTGCCAGTTATCTCCTCTTTTTACAGCATCTCTAGGGCTAGTTTCGTTAACTAGGACTATGTGCTTCTTTTCATCTATTAAATCTCTGTAATGCTCCAATTCCTTACCCCATAAGCAAAATATAATACCATCATGTTCCTTGTTTATCAATTCAAATACATACGATATGAATTTCTTCCAAGGTCTTTCATGGCTCATTGGTTTTCCTTTTACGGCAGTAGGGCAAACGTTTAATAGTAATACGCCTTGGTTCATCCAACCTTTAAGATTAGGGTTAAAATCTAAATTTAAACCTTTATATAGTTTCTGCTCTACACAAACAGAAATCTTATCTATTGGACCACCAAACGGATTAGGTGAATCTATATCATTACTGTAAGCAACCCCATTAGCAATAGGGCCACCTGCAGCAGTGAGTGTTGAAGGTTCTAATCCTAGTATTACGACTCTAAGCTTTTCAAAACTACTAAGGTCAAACGCTCTAAATATTTTATTAAACGTCGGATGAACTTCTTCCTTCTCGTATTCTTGTAGGAGGAAGTTTATAAGTTTAACCATATATGGAGTTTTTATTATAGGTTTTAGTCTTGGTGTCCAATCAGCTAACTGACCGTACCAATACATTTTGTCGAGTACTAGTTTTTTTTCCTTCATTAGTATAGTTCTATTTCTTCGTTTTCACCAAGTTTTGCTTCTAATTTCTTTCTCGATGAAAGAATCTTTTTCATATTCTTGGTTAGTACGTTTTTTTCTTTGTTATACACTGATCTCACATCTTGGTTGAAAATGCTTTGACCTACTTTCTTTTCTTGAAAGTCTCTTAAAATCTCGCACTTATTAAACACCTGCTTAAGGTAATCTATATGCGCTGAACTTATTATTGAGAAATTATTGGTTAGCACTTTCTCCTGTGCTTCTTTAGAAAAATCAGAATACCTACCTTCAATAAAGGCATGGTAATCGTCTATATGTTCTTCTGGTATCTTGAAAATCTTAACACCAACTTCGTTATTGCAAATATCATATTCATCTACATAATTATCAAGGGAAGTCAAAGAATCTTCAAACGCTTTAAATTGCGTGTCTTGGAAATTCTTATGAGTAATAAATAAATGATAATGACCATACTTCGCTAAACAGTCATCTCTAAGAAAACTGTTTATATATCTTGTTTCATGTCCTTTACTAAATATTAATTTAGGAATACCTAGTAAAGGGAACAAAAATATAGTTGTATCATTGAAATTCATCATATTATAATGCATCCTTTTTCGTAATACTCCATAGGATAATCCCACTCATCATTAGTCATGTGCCACGTTAATCTTTCGATAGCTTGTTGAACACCTTCGACTGTTTTTGGAGGTATTTCAGTACCTCTCATTGCTGCTAAATGAGTCTCTTCACTCATTTGATAAATCATAGGTTCGCTAACTCCTGCAGGTTCGACTACTATAAATCTGAACGGAAGTACAGTATATCCTTTAGACATTAAATCTTCATAATGATCTAAACATGCGTCCCAATACATAGCTCCTTGAAAGTCATATCTAAGCTTCCAGAAATTATACATAAAAGAAGAAGTGCTTCCTGACATAGTTTTGTAATCAATCGGCTGAATTTTCTTAGCTTTATGATTAATAACAACTTTATCTAGTTCGTACTTCATGCTGACTCCAGAAACAACGTTAGTTATAACAACCTTCTTTTGAATCTCTATAAATGAATTTGTAGAGAAATACTTTTTCGTGTACTTGTTTCTCGTAAGCTTAAGTTTAGACATTACGCAGTTATTATACTCAGTAAGCGACACCATCTTCTTTCCTACAGCGTTAATTCTAAAATCAACATACTGCTCCCATCCCTCTGTCTTTATCTTATCCAAGATAGTTTCGTTCTTCCAGTTTTTTCCGTATTCAAAGTTTTTGGCTATAGCTATAAGATTATCATCGCTATAGTCCATCTCTGAGGCAGCTTGGTTCAATATTCCAAATATTGTTTCACTAGTCTTGAAGTCTCCCTCGTCCACGACATAATGCTCTTTAAAAGTTGACATATCTTCAGTCATTATAAAGTCAAACAAATGACCTAGTCTGTAATGATCCTCATCAGTATCTATATACATTTCCTCCTTTGTTTTAAGGTAGGAAGAAGGGCTGATTAATATCTTCTTCAAAAGAGATTGGTTCATGCCCGGCATCTCTCTGTAATTACTCATATTCGTAATATTTTTTTAAAAGGTTAATATGCTCTACGTCTTGTATTTTCTCTACAATAAATACAAGTTTTCTATCATCCATGTGCTTTACTGGGACATGTTTGATTCTTCCGTTTATAGGAACTATTGGGACATTATCTTCAGGTATCAATCCCATATCCTTTGATATGCAGTCAGTGAAGGTCTTTATCCAGAACCACTGATTATCTGCATCAAACAATCCTTTATATTTCTTTCCTTCTTTTATAGGCTTCCATAAAAGGACTTCTTTAACTGAAGAAAATCTAACTGTCTCCCAGTTTGGCGGCACATGCCATTCCATTGAAATTTCCAACGGAATCATATTTTCAAGTTCCTCAGTGAAAGGTTCGAAATGTTTAACGAACTCTTTCATCAAGGCTTCTCTCAGTTTGGTAACTAACACGGCTCTAGTTTGATAATGAAGGCCAGAATAAATCTGTTGTCCATTAACTTTTACATGCTTAGCTGGTGTTCTCTTTTTCTCTTTTACACATATATGAGTGGGAAATCTAAGCACTTCTACTACGATCTTATCCCCACTTTTGTGTACTTTACTCCCTATGTTTAAATTCATTAGCTACTCTCTCTTTGTATTGGTTAATATCTTCTATCGTTTTATGATCGCTTAAGTCTATAATCTTTCTCACTCCAGACATCATATCTCTATAATCTTCTACAACTTCAAACGAAACTCCTTCTTTCTTTAATCTAGGAGCTGCATTGAACTTGAAAGACCTGAATAGTTTCTGATATACATTGTTTTTACCTTCGTAAAATTCTCTTGAAAACCTAACAGTCATAAACGAAAATCTATCCACTAACCTACTATTTAGTATAGGTAAGTCTTGGTAATCTCTATCTATAGTCATAATTGCTAGAAACTTACCAGCAGTGTAGTCATAAAGGAATCCTCCTCCGCACAGAAAAACGCATTGACCACCATTAATACGAACTTCCCAATTTTGAGTATTACTGCTACTAAAATTCATCAACATTGACTTCATGCTGTTTCTGTTTACACTTGAATTAAATAGCACACTTTGGTAAAGTCTTAACTTAACATTACTGTAGCTAGGATCTACCCATGTATTTTCGTTAGCTAAAAACCTAAATGAAGGCTTTTGCTCGTTTCGATTGTAGTTTTTATAATACATATTACATTTCTTTTTCAGACTTAAGTTTCTGCATTATTGTAGGTGTAAATCTTTCCTGATAGAAAGGGACTTTCCTAAAATTTATGCCAGTAACCTTGTTAGCAATCCAATTATTAAATGTAGATGTTATCTCAGCACCTATCATTGCAGCTACGTGGCTTGTTTGCTTCAATGAACAATCTTCTGGCTCTACTACATCATCACTAAACAAATACTTGTAATACTTTTTTATCTGTTTGATGTCGCTACCCTGGATAGTAAATATCTGAAAAAGCTCAGCAAGTAGTCTTCCATCTATGAATATAGCATCCTTTCTTTTGTCGGGATTTTCTCTCAAATAGTTAAACCACTTGTCAAATGCAAGTCTTCTTGAAGCCATATTGTCAAAACAAGCTATGGTAATAGGAGATGTCATACTGTTCTCTTCATACCTTCCGTAATTAGAATGATTAAAAGTCTGGGCCTCACCGCTAAACCCATACATCAAATCGACTAAAGCTTCACTTTTTTGAACACCTACTCCGCAATTAGCTACGAACTGTCCTGACATATTTCCTACTTCATAAGTATCGTCATCAAATACAGATAGATTATGGCCTATTCTTGACAAGAAAAATCCAGTCCAACTACCTATACCTCCAGCACCTAGTAACAAAATATCTAACGGTTCTACCATCCATTCAGCACCCTTAAATCTCGAAACAGATTCATGTGCTTCTGCTAAATCTATTTTCTTTATAGTGCTCATAATTATGTAGTAAAGTATTTAGGTATTACATTGTTATCTAAATGCTCTACTAATCTTTTAGCAAATTTGAAGTCTCCTTCATATTCTACTAATTCGTCTCTAAGCATGTCTATATATTCACCTATAGATCCTTTAAGTTTCATAACTCCAATAGCATCAACAATGTCTTTTTCAAGACTTGTTACAAACTTGTTTTTATCGACAGGAATACCTTCGTTTAACACCTTCAATGTATCTTTAATTGTGTCTACATTTATAAAATCAGTCTTGAAGTTCTTGCCAAATGAAACTCTAGCCCAAATTTCTTGAACATGAATAATTTTGTTTTCTTCTTCTTCTTCAACATCCCAATCGTCGTTGTCAAAATTAGCCATCATTTGCTTGTTTTTCCCGTGAAGAGAACTGTTTGTAGATAACGATGGTAGTCTTTCTATACTTCTACTATCTTTAAATCTAAGTTCACGTTCAAGTTTTAATTTTTCCTCAGCACGCTTTTTTGAAACTTTCTCTATATATTCCATTCTTTCTTCGAATTCAGGATCATATTCAACTTTTATGTTGCAATCGAATGTTTCCATCTCTTTAGACTCAAACTCTTTAACTTCGGTTCTTTGACTATCTTTCCACTTTCCTTCTTCCCATTTCTTGTAATCTATGACTGTTGTTTGAACACTTTTAGTCTTTCTTGAAACAGCTATCTTAGCTTCCATATCTCCAGCATTGTTAACTATCAATGATAAATAGTATAAGTGATTAGGAGAATTTATTTTTAACTCGTCTACATCTGTAGAGGAGAAAAATACAGGCATATCGTTATGGGAATGAATTTGAGAAAGCTTCATTTTCATATACTCAGGATTCTTTTTCATAAACCTTACGAAATCTGCATCAAATTTGTAAGACGTAAACGAGTGAGTACCTACATCCATTAGTAACATGTCTACTATTTCTAACTTAAATCCAGAAGGGTCTGACATGTCACCTTCCAGTTCTTTATGAAACATTATTCCAGACCATTCTATCCTAACATTTTTTTGACAAAGCCTATGTATCTTATACAATAACTTTTTTGAAACGATAATCTCTGGTTTTCTCGGCAATTCTTTTATTGTTTTTTTCATAATAATTAATTAATAATGTGTTTAAATGTTCTTCTATCTTATCAAGAACTTTATGATGAACGATTTTTTCTTCTCTATCTTCGACACCTAGTTTTTTATTATTTTCTCCAAGCTTGTAGTCCGAAAAAGAGATCCTTATTTCTTCATCTCTAAAAATAAATTTGTCCTTGTTTCTAATCTTTATAAAATCATTATCTATAGTGTCGTAACCTAATCCATCGCCTACTAGAACATCGTCATTACTGTATTTTCCATCTTTAAACAAAAACATGCAATTAGGTATTTCGTTTGAAACTATATAGTTCTTTACATTCTCGTAAAAGGTACTGTCTCTAAGTATTTTGACTTCATTTTCTGACAACAATATATTAAACCTCATTGACTTTGACATTAGAATTACGTCATCAAGAAGAAAGTCTAATACCGATATACTTCGAGAAGATGAGTGGTCAAGCTTTAGCTTGATTCCAGACATAAGTTTATAAGGTCTCCCTTCTAAACTTTCCCAGCCTAGATAAACTTTAAGTTGATGAAGAAAAAAAGTGAAACTAGTGATATCAAACTTAGCTACAAGCTTCATTATTATCGTGTTTATAGGTCCTGTTCCTAAGCAGAAGCTCTTAAAATCCATTGAATTTCTAACGCAACTTCCTGGTAAATGAGAGTGAGCATAACTAGATGAGAAGTCTTTTATTTTGAATATTGACCTAAAACCTTCTAATCCAGCTGTTTTAAACTTCATACTTTCATTCACCTTAATCTTGACAAATATATCATCTATAACATGAGATTTTTGTTTTGAATTTCTTATCGTTAAGTCTTTTATTCTTATTACTATTTCTTCGTTCTTTATCTCCCAAGAATCTTTAAACATTCTCTGTAATACCTCTTCGCATTGTTCTTTATTTGTCATTTTTTTTGCAAAAAAAAAGGGAAGCAACGCCTCCCTTTGTGTTAAAAAATACTGATTAACAGCCTTATCTTTTTCTTCCTAACTCCGCTGCTCTTTTAGCATAGGTAGACGTATCTGGACCTGAGCTTAGTTCTGATACTTTTTTCTCTAATCTATCCATTCTTTCTTCAAGGCTTTCTTTCTTTTCTACTCCGTAATCAGAACCTTCTAAGTCTGACTTGTTAAGAATTGAAACTAAATCTTGAAAATCTAAGTTAACGTCAAGACCGTCTTCACTTATAAGTTTTCTTAATTTCACCTCATTAAAACATTCAATGTAGGACATTTTTGACCAGTCTTTAGAGTTTCCACTCTTAACCTCATCTGGAAGCATCATCAATGTGAATTCTCCTTCTGGAAGAACAGCTTCGTCAGATTCAAGAGTAACTTCGGTCTCAGAAACCATAAGTTTTAACCCTGAATAATCTATTCCAGCTTCATCCATATCTTCTTTAAGAGCTCCTAATCTAGTAGCATCACTTTCTATTGTTTCAAGTTTAGCACCTCTAGTGCTGTAAGTTATTATTGATCTCATTATTCTATAATGTTTAGTTTTATTACTGGTGTTTTTTTATAGTTAAATGCAAATGTAATGTTTGCATTTCTAATGTCACCAAATACATTAGATTCTTTTTGGTTAATTCCTCTATATCGGATTCCATCTTTACTTGAAAGCCCTAATCTTGACTTCACTACAGCGTAGTGATTTTTAATTTTTGTTGGAATAAAAGCTAATTTATCCTCTTTGCTAAATTTTCCCCATAGTTCTATAGGTAGTTCTAAGCTACGTTTTTCAATACTGAATCTAGCCATCTTACTGTTTTTTGTTTTTTATGCCTCTCAATCATATCGGAATAATCCTTGGTTTTACACTTTTCTGGAATACATATATTTAACAAGTTATGCTCTAAACATGTCTCCATAGCGTATTCTTGACCCCAATTAACCTTTTTGGTGTAATCATTATCGTAGAAAATATATATTCTCTTGAACCTTGCTTTTAATTCCTTGATTATCTCTTTAGAGAACGTGTGATTTTCTCCTTGAGGAGCTATGCTTGGTATTTTGTTATTATCAATAATCGACATTGAATCTTTTAATGAAGATGTTATTATTAGTATTTCTCCAGTCTCAGGCAGTTGATCCCATCCTTGTATTACAGAATTACCATGATTATTAGACCATTTATTAGTTTCTGAATGAGGTTGATAGATTTTAAAGGTTATATTTCCTTTTTTCATCTCCTTAAAAGCATAAGCTAAAGGATCGCATTTTACCATAAAGCCATTAAAAAACACATGAGATATAGGCCTAACATTGTACCTTAGTAGTGTCTTTTTTGATATTCCAAAACTGGACCAAAAAATCTTATCTTCTCTATTCCATTCTCTGTATTTGACTCCTATGTTTAAGGGTTCTACTACTCTGTTCTTTTTTATCGCTTTTATCCTCACTCTGTCTACATCTGAAACTCCTGTGTTTTGTATGTTTAAATCTAAGCATATTTTTAAAAGAGCATCTATAGCTGACAGGTTGAAAAGTCTTTCCACTAGCCTGAAGCAATCACCCTTGTCTTTTAAGAGCATCTCATTGTACATTAAGTCTCCATGATTCTTTCCTATAAAAATAGCAAAGGATGGTATTCTCTCTGATCTAAATGGACTTATAAATGTTTTACCTATTTTGAAATCTCCAACGTAATATCTAAATATTTCTTCATCTGAATATTTCGAAAATATTAAGTCTCTCAGCTCTTCATAATTAGTTTCGTATTGTAATTCATTAAGGTCTACCATTTGTTACTATTAAAAAAAAGGGGATAGATAGAATTAACTGTCTATCCCCTTAGTTACATTTATAAAAAAATTAATCCCAATCGTCTTCTTCTGCTGCTGCAGCTCCAGCTGGAGGTTGAGTAGAAGAATGACTGTTACCAGAACCGTCTTCGTCAGCTTCTAACCCAGTCAACATCTCAATACTAGATGGACGTAATCCTTTTTTTGATTCAGCCATCGGAACTTCCATAGACTCAATAAATGGAGTCCACGTTCTAAACTGAATAAATGCTTTATGACTCATGCTAGTACCGTAGTTCGTAGCAATTCTATAAAGAGGCTCAGTATCAGCATCTTTAAGCATTTTCATACAGGTGTCCAACATAGCTTTATAACTAGCAAAAGCCCATTCGTTGTATTCAGGGTCTATCATAGTCGTAATTAACGACTTCATTGCAGCCCCTTGAGTTTTCTTGGCTTTAGGAAACCATTCTAACGAAGGATCTAAATAGTAGAAAGGCATGTCAAGTTCGACTCCATTTTCATCTTTAAAGAAAACTTTATAATCAGGAGCTTTTTCGTGATCGTCTTTTCCTTTTTTTGTAACTTTTACAAATGACAAGTTTTCTACTAATCCAGCTTTACCACCATTGATAGCTCCTTTAGATTCTCCTTCATTAAACTCGTCGTCATTCAAATCAATTCCTACACTCATACTTTTTTTTGTTTATTTTTTTGTTAATAATAATAATTTTTCACTTTTTTTTTGGATTGCTAATATAGTAATTTCTTACTGAATATTAGTCCCAATCATCCTCGTCTTCTTGAGTAACAGAGCTGTCTACATCAGACGAATCTACTCCACCATCCTCTTCTTCACTAGGACTATCTGCTTCAGGAGATGTTTCTTCTGTTTCTTCAGTTTCTTCAGCAGCATCAACTGGCTGTAAGTTTTCTGGACTCTCTTCAGGAGCAGTTTCTTTAGTATCATTTTCTTCCGTAGCTGATTCACCTGCAGAATCTATAGGTGCTCCAATAGGTCTTAATACTACACAAGGGAATTCTCTCTCTTCAGCTACTAATTCGAAAATAGCATCTTCTTCTCCGTCCAAACCTAAAAACTCACAAATATATAAGTATGTTCTTGAATTTGAGAAAGAACGAGGATTGGATTTTGTCAACTTAACAGAAGACTCCACCTTAATATTTGCCACTCTCATGATTTTATTCTCTTCGTCAAAGCTCAAAGCTATTTGCTCTAAAGAAGCATCTTCTCCTTCTCCAGTAAGCATTGCAGCTCCTTTAGCGTTAAGACTTATCTTTGTAGCTTTTCCTTTCTCAGCTTTTTTAGAGATTTTGATTGCTGCTATTTCAGGGTTAAAATCCCATGAAATTACTACTGCTTTTTTTGGTATACCGAAACTTAAATCAGTCATAATATTCTTTTATTTTTTTTGTTACAATTACTAAATCATTCTCTATTAAGTCATCCTCGAACATATCTATAGGAGTCTTGCAAGAGTCTTTACCTTTATTTACTGTTCTAAAAAAGAACTGAGTAGGCTTTGAAGGTAACGCCTTTACTTCAGTGAAAAACACAATCGAACTAAAGCTCTCTAGTGCAAACTTTTCTAATTGTTTCGTATTACATTATAGCTTTCACTATAAACCCGACTATATCTTCATCTTACTTTTGTAAAATGCTCCCCGTTTCGAACTATAAATAGCCCTACTTCCTTACGGAATAGTCTGTGAACGTTTAACCTACGGATGTAGGAGGCTTCGCTGCGGATTGTCCAATCTTTCAACGTTTTTACCATATTCATAATAGTTAGTTATGACCCCAACCTACATTGCTGTGGTTGGTTGGTAGTTGAAAGCTCTAAGGATATTCCCGCAATTAGAGGAGTATGGGCAAACATTTTCTATCAACCCTGACAAGCTATTCTTTTGTACGATTTTCCTTCGTCACTAATTATTGTTTCTGGATGACAAAACAGATAGATAATTAAATCGTCTCTTAATACTTCATTTATCATGTTGATAAAGTCATACATGTCTCCAGATAGGTTGCCCCATTTCTCAAATCCGTTAGAAGATCTAAACTTGTTGTTCATAACATAGTCAGTCATTATACGAGTAAACGTATCGACTATAGCTACCTCAACATGCTTATTAGATTCATCATTAAGCTTTAATAACAATCTTTTTATGACTTTTAAGTCAGAAGTTTTCTTGTAATTTCTAGCTTCTTTGTTATACTTCTTAGAGAACTGTCTAAACGGCAGGTCCTTTTGGTCGCTATTCATAAGCAACGTTGTTTTAGGATCTAAATTCCTAATTGCAGTCGATTTACCACTCCCGGTATCACCAACAATAAATACTAATTTTGCGATAATTATTTGTTTTATGTTTTCACTATCTAACTGCAGCCAATACTCTATCGTAAGACACGGTAGTTTTTAGCTGTTCTAAGGTAGGCATTTCCCTAAAGAATCCGTTACCTCCGTTAAAAGCTAATCCTATCACACCTCCATCAGGACCATCTCTGTTTTTCAAAATATGAGCTGAACGATAATTGTTCCTCATAATCTTCATGTCATATCCAAGATGAGTTTGCTTCATGTACCTATATGGGTAGTACAATCCTATAACAAGATTAGCATCTTCACTAGGGCCTCCAGACTCTTTCAAATCACTAAGCTTAGGTTCGTTATCGCCTTTCATCCTGTCGTGCCCCTCTATGGCTCTATTGAACTGAGAAACAACAACTGGAGCAAATCCAAATATATTCCTAAAGTATATCAACGTTTTAGAAGCTCTATCTATAGCTTCTTTAAGGTTTCTATCTTTAGAGTTTGGCTTTATAAGACCTATATGATCTACAATAACTAAGGTTACTAACATTGGATTATGAGGTTGATAGTTAATAACTATTCCCTTATCGTTCAATGTAATTTTACCTCTTTTCTTAGCGTAGTTCATTAACTCTCTATAGATATAATCTGGACTAGCTGCACTCCTATACTTAATCTTGTCTCCCATTTTGACAAAATAATCAGTAGTTTCACCTATAGCTCTATCGACCTCTAGCGGTATTCTTTTATCTCCTTTTGAAAGTATCTCTCCTACGGTAGTTTTTAATCCATAATCAGCCCATAACTTATTAGCTATAAGCTTTGTTATTTTCTGTTCTGGATCTATCTCTAACGAAAAATAAATAACCTCCAAATCGTAAATGTTATTACCTGTCAATATATGTCTGTAAGGGTTTGAAACGTAGGCTGTATCAACGAAAGCTGTCTTTCCTGTATTCCCAGATATAGTTATACAATCATTTCTTCTTGTTACTAACATTCCTGAAGGAACAGTAAAACAGTATTTCATTCCATCGTGGTTATAGACTTTATCTATCTTGTCAACTCCTAAAGAATTAACCATCATAGGCTTCGTTCTATTGGATTGATAAATAGTATAGTTCTTATTCTCATACCTTTCATCTACGTGTACACTAGCTCTATACCCTAAAGAGGAACAGACAAACTGAACGAAGTCGATATTCTTCTTGTTATTAGAAGAGTACGAGTACAGCTTGCTACTATTCTTAGGTATACTACCATCCCAGTATTTAAGCTCGTCATGAAAAACTTTCAAACTAGAACTAGACATATTGTACCATTCATCAGGAAAAACTTTAGTTCTTGCGCCTATATAATTCCTTATCAAATCTTTACTAACATCTATCTCTTTTTCAGGCTTGTACCTAAACGTAGTTATAAATGCTTTTTTAGACCCTCTTGATGTCTTGTTATGATCTTCAACAAACTTATCAGCTCTAGTTTTAACTATACTTCCCTGCTTTGAAAGAGTAATCACGGTATGCTCTCCAGAAATCATCTGGTCTATTCCGTATTTGCTCTTGAAGTTATAGAAGTAAGAAGCTTTTTTCTTTATGTATTCAGAAGGAATTACTAACTCTGCAGTTCCGTCACCGTTATACATTAAGACTTTCTCTCCTTTTTTATAGTCACTAAAGAACTTCCATTGCTTTCCATTGAAGTACTCAGTATTACTGTCGTAACAACCAGTTCCACCAGATATAATAGTGTACGTTTTTGGCTGAATATTGCTTATCACTGAGCCCAATCTTTTAAGACCCATTGGCAACCCAACATTAAGACCTTGCTTCCCTCTCTCGATGTTTTGTAATATCTTCTTTATATAAGCGTCTGATTCCATGCTGCGTCTTCCTCTTTTTCAATATCGTCCCATTGCTCCCATAATCTACCATTAAGAACCGTTAGTATTGCCGGCAAATATGGTAACTTTTCAGCTATCCTTTGCGATTCTACATAGTTTTCAGTCCTTTTGCAAATTTCATCGTGATGCTCGATTGATTTAACGACTCGTCTATACTTCTTTTCGTGGTCCGTTGCAGCTTTAGAGCCATGTGTAGTAGCTCTAAGGATTCTCGATCCAACTTTATGAGGATATATACTATACCATTTCCAAAAATCGAATGTATCATCTTTGATATTCAATAAGGACTTAACATTCTTCAAACTAAGGATTGTCTCTTTGAATGGAACTTCTCTTCCGCTAAGTATATACTTGCTTCCTATTAGTCCATTTTTGATCTCAGAAGCTCCTTTTCTAGTGAAAATTCCTTCTATCCTTTTGTAATCCCTGTGATACATGAGGTGTATCAAAACATAATCGCTAGGAGTAATATTGTTTAGTTGACATTTAACAAGGTCTACTTCAATCTTACTCATTAAGTATTAGTTTTAACTTGTCAATAGTGACAGTTTTTGTTTTTAATCCCTGAAATTTCTTATCCGCCCACCCATTTTCTACGGAATCTTCCGAACAAACATTGATTAACGTTGCTACCTTATCAGGATCTTCAGTAGCTCTAATTATTCTTCCTAATTGCTGTCTAGCTTTTCTTACCGAACTATCCGAGTCTAGTATAATAGCTAAAGAAGCGTCTGGAAAATCAAGACCTTCATTCATAGATTGAACAGCATTGCATACTGTTTTCTTCCCAGAAATAAACATTTTTACAGCCTTTTCCTTTTCTTTCTTCTTCAGTTTACTATGATACATTATAGATTTCTTATCTATCAGACCTTGCAAGTCGGTAGCGAATTCTATAGAAGTACTGAATATGAATCCTTTTCTATCTCTAAAATTATTATTCACAATGTCTTCTATAACAGCTATCTTGTTCACGTTGTACTTCGCTAAATCATTCTTTGTTCTCAAAGCGTTGTAATATTTAGCAGCTTGCCTTTTTAACGTAGGCTCACTACCTTTAATCCAACTTCTAGCATTTTCAAAAGCGTATCTACCATTTCCAGTACAAAGCTTATTGTAGTACTCGTAAGTTCCAACAGCTGTTTCATGAGCTGCTCTTTCTTTTTTAGTAAATGGAACTATTAAATTTAGTATCCTATAATTACTTACCCATCCTTTTATTAAACACTCATCAAGTTTAACTTCTCCAATTACAGGAGCTATTTTTACCAACTCCAAGTGAGTGTTATCAGGCCTTTCTAGCGTAGCAGTAAGACCAAGGATATATTTTTTTTTAATTTCTAAAGCCTTTATAAAAAACTCTGAACCAGCTCTATGAAATTCATCATATATCACTAGTTCATACTTTAGATTTTCAGCTCTATTAGCTGCAGTATTTATCACCATTACATCTACAATGTTAATACCTGCTTCCGCAACTAGCTTTTCCCATTGTATTTTTAATCCTATTGAAGGAACTATTATTAAGCAAGATTTTAATTCCTTGACTTTTATAGCTCTTTTTATAGCTAGTAGTCCAACTCTTGATTTTCCAAATCCAGTAGCAGCTAATACTACACCTTTCATTTTTGCAGAAAACCAATCAAGGACTAATCCTTTTTGTCTTTCAGTTCTGTTAGAGTCCATGCTTGTCTCTTTTTAGGAGTAGTTGTCGCTACTCTAGTTTCCGTGATAGTTCCTATCTTGTAGATCTCGCAATTTTCGTCACAGTTCTTGAACGAATTTTCTTCAAAATTGGTAACACCGTGAGTCTCGCACTCTGCGAAATCTCTTGTTTTTCTTGTCATTTTACTCATCCCAAGTGTGTATTTTACAAGAGTCTCCTTTGTTTTCAACGACTTTACCGCAAGAACATCTATGTTTTGCGTCTAATCCAAGTACTCTTGATTGTTCAACAAAGTTATCCTTTAATAGCTTTATCTTAACATTAATCTCTTCAACAATTTCACGTTCAAAATCAGTCAATCCTTTTACAGGTATAACCATTCCTGATATTCTCCACTTAAAATGAGATCTGTCTCTTGACAGTTTCTGTAATCTACTTGCCATCTTCTATCTTTTTTAATAATGATTCGTTTTCTGCTAATTCTCCTATTAGAGCGAGGTAAGACTCAGACTCTTGATTATCAATACCTAGCTCTTTTTGGAAGTCAGAGAATGAGTCTATAGCTGAATGACAAGCGTTTAACCTTTCGTATAAAAGCTGCTCAGTATCTGTTCTGAATAATACTCCGTCTTTATTGTACCATTCGTCCTCATCTATTTCCTCCCATTCAGTATAGTAACATACATCTGGAGAAATTTCACAATCCTTTTCCCAATCTGACTTTGAATATGATGGAATGTCTTTCTGGTTCTCTTTTATTAAGCACTTCATAGAACACCATTCACTACCAGCATCTAAAAAGCCAGCATTGAAGGGTTTTCCACAGCAATCACATTTTTTTTGATATTTCTCCATGTTAATTTTTTTTTGTACTTACATAACCCAGTCTGGAATTCCTTTAGGTCTATACCCTTCTTCTATGCTTTTTCTAACCTCTTTTAACGAAAACTTATCTCTAAAAGTATGATTTATTTCTTCTTCAACAGAAATATATTCTTCCAGTAATTCCATATTTTCGATACCAGCTATAACTAAAGCGTCAAACGGAGAAAATATACAAAATATACAAGAAAGTCTAGGCATTCCTAAGTCATAAGCATAATGGTAAGGAAGTTTGAATAATTTTATTATTCTCCAAACTTTCTTTATGTCCATCCCTAGAATAGGATTAAAAGTATGTACCGTCCTGTTTTTTGTTGATAGATTTTTGTTTATTTCTATAACATTTTTTTTAGCTCTTGCAGGGCTTTCCTGGCTTCTAAATCCGAACACATATAAAACTTTGCATTTGCCTAAATCTTTAGTTAATTTAGTCACTACTCTTGCTCCAGGACCTCTTTTAAAGTCGCTAGTACACCATCTTTGTTTATTAGATGGCCACTTCCTTCTTCTTAAAACATATTCAAGCAGGTTTTCTTCGTATCCGTCCTTGTTTCTTCTTTTAGAATAATAAGTCTTTAATCCAAATATACTAGCTTGAGTCTCAACAAGAACTTTTGTTCCTGGCCATTCGAACCTACCTAAGTCTTGATGTGAGCACACTATTCTTTCAATTGGGTAGTTTTCCTTTTTTGCTCTTCTTAAGATGTCCCACATCATTACTAGAGAATCCTTACCTGCGCTTGTATTAAGTATTATTAAATCATAATCTTTCAACCTTGTGCAATCCATGTTAAAATAGTTTTTCTTGTTTATAATTCTTATCGTCTCTTCTTGCTTCTACTGATCTAATAATCTTCGAGCATTCGTTTATGTAATAATTGTAATTGACATTATAATCAACATCTTCTATAACCTCCATAAACATAGTAATGTTTAATCCTTTTTCTAAAGGAATCTTGTTACCTCTAATGTCTTCTTCAAATATTTTCACAGAATCGTTAGAGACGAAATACCTTATAACTTCTCTTTCTATTTTCATGGGATTTTCTTCGTCAGACATCCAGTACACCTTACCTTTAGCTTTCAAACCAACACAAAAATCTAATATATTCTTATGGTTGGTTATTGTTTCTTTTATGGATTTACCATTCACAAAATACTCAAACAGTGCTATTGGAATTATCTTCCTAGAATTGTCTTTAGCTTTGCTCTTGTTAATAGCAAATTGACCTTTAAGTAGATGTCCATCAGTAAGGAATCCAATATAGTTATTTATACCGTTATAAACTATTTTTTTTAAAGTAGTTTTCTTTGTAGAGTATCCATTCTTTGACTCCCAAGCACCTATAACATCAGCTACTAGGTTTTCATCCCAATCCGAATAATGTAATACTAGACCGTCATTATTTACACTAATCACTTCAACATCCATAGCTATTAGCTTGTCGATCAATTCCAACATCCTAAGTTCCCCAATTATCGTTGTTTTATAGGAGGCTAAAGGGTCGTACTGCCAAGATGGAGCATAATTCAACTTTCCGTAAGAACCTGCGTTTAAGGCTTCTTTGAAAAACACCTCTTTCTTTAAAGGGTCTTTTCTTATAGTCTCCATTCGCATGTCTTTAACTTTTCCAACAGCTTTAATCCAAGGCCTACCTAAATGTCTAGGAGCTATAGATTCGTTAACAATGGTGCTAGAGTGCATTGATATTACATCATGCTCTTCAAGTGCTCCTTTAGTATTCTCTATAACTCCTGAGACATCGTTGGTGTGCAAGCCTCCTTTTGAAAATGTGATAACAAGTCCGTCTAGGTCAATATCCGTAGTAAGACTATCTTTTGGATGTATTTCAAGTTTAGACAACCTAGATACAAACTTTTTTAGCTCTACATGATTATATTCAATATCATCAGGTATTACTTCAGAAAGTTTTATAGATTCTACCGAACTGGTTTTCATTCCTTTTTTAATTGTCTTTGCTGATATTTTTTCAAATTCAGTCCTTATCAGTAACTCTCCAATTTTACTGTTTGACATATTCATTACCTTGTTTCCAAGCTCTTTAGATAAAGCCATTCTTTTTCTAATAGCTGGCTTTGAATTCTCGTAAATCTCATTCAAGAAATCTACATTCTCTCTACAGCTATCAATTATAGAAGGATGGTCGACATTCTTTAAAAGATAATCTTTATGAACAGGGATAGATCTTATTACTTTTCTACCGTAAGAAAATTGCAACCAACTTAATGGTATTTTTTTAGAGTTATATCCGTTTATCCTGTAAAGATCTAATTGAGGAAATATACTGGAATTGCTTATAGCTCTTTCTCCTTTCAATATTTCTTTTGAAATCTTACGAATATAACCGGGCCCTATATTGTTATCAGCTAGTACTATTTCGTGCAACAACTGATAATCATGACCAATGCTATTGTATCCTATCAATTGAATACCGCTAATCAGAAATTTCTGTAGTTTTTCAACCATATTATTCTTTTCACTAATCTGATAAAACAAGTGGACCTTTGTCTCTGTATTTAAAAAAACAACGCAAAATAAATCATTAAAAGACTCCAAGCTGTATAAAAATTTACTTCTTTTCTTTGTCATATTATAATTTGTAAGATGTTAACACTAATTGATTGTCACCTACAATTTGAATAGATTTTATTGTTCTAAATCTGTAGATTTGATAATTTTCAAACTGAGTTAACCTATTATCTGCATCTAATACAAGAGACATACCTTCCGTCCCTCCGTCTTTAATAGTAATATTGCGAATAGAGGCACAAACTTCATCCATTAATGATTTTAAGCTTTGAGTAGTATTTGTATTGAGAATTACTTCTGTCTTGCCAAAAAGCTCAACAATATCTCCAGAAAACACTCCTTTTTCGTCAGTAGAAAAGTCGGTAATAGTCAACCCTCTTACATGCATGCAGTACTCTTCCTCTTCATTTAACCAGCAAGTAAACATTGAAGACTCTTCTAGTATCTCGTTAGACCCTATTATCTCTTCTAGTCCCATCACTTCTTAAGTTTATTGTATTTTTCTTTTATCTTTTCGAGCTCTTCATAATAACCTCTATCTATAAGCATACAATTTTGATCTTCTATTCTCTTAATAATAAGAGACATATTAGCTATTCTTTTTACGTCAAGAGTAGCTAGTTGAGATGCTACAGTTTCTATTCCAGATATTAAGCTATTAGCAGTATCGCTATCTCTTTCGTATATACCTATAATATCCTTCTCTATATCATGACTAGCTTGTTTTCTAATTACTAGAGCTGCATTCTTAGCCTTACCATTGAAGACGTTTGTGTTTCTTAATTCGGCTTGCATCTCTATTATAACCTGAGTAGCAATTGCTAGTTTTACGTAATTATACGTTCTTTCTTCGTCTTCTTTCGTTTTTTTTTTGCTCATTTTATCATTAGTTTTATTGAGTAATTATATTCAAAAACAACCCTATAGTAATATTGACATGCTAAAAACACGATCAAAGTTGCTATAGGATTTTCATTGAATCCTGTTCCTATCAGAAAAAAACCAAGAGAAAGAGACACTGAGTAATGCATTCCTTTTTTGTGCCAAAAATCAGTAGTCCATACAAGTACGGTTTTATACAACCAACTTTTCTTCTCGTGTTTTCTTTTCCAGGATTCTTTTGGATTGTAATAACCAGGATTATTTCTTAAGCTAAATATACTTCTACTGTATTTGTGTTGAACTATATCCATGCAAGCTTTACTGTATCCTGCTGAATACATCAACAGGAATACAGATATTGCTTTTACGATTAAAAAAACTGCTAAAACTTCTTCCATTTGTCCTTTTCTTGACGTTTCTTAAAGTCGTGATTCCATGTATATATTCCGCCACAAAACCACAAAAATCCCCAGATTAACAAAAAGTACGTTAATCCTAACTTGTGAGCCATATCGAATATATGCATTAGTGATATTCCTATCGCTATTAATACGTACAGAAACAAATACTGACTCATATAGTCCCAAAACGTAAAGTCTTGGTAATATCCTGATACTGGAGGTCTAAAATACCTCCTAATTCTTTTCATCATTTTTAAATGGTTTTAGTGCTTTTACAAGCGATTCGTAATTAGGGTCAGATGCGTATCCTCTTTCTTTTAAGAATACGTAATAATCTCCTCCTTTGTAGTGTCTATTCTGCCAACGCAAATAATACCTACAGCAATCTTTCCAATCTAAGTACTCTATGTATTTCTTTTTATACCAGAACCCAAATATGTTATTTCTACTTAAAGAGCAATTCTTGCACTTGTACCATCCAGTCTCTTGAATTGATTGTCTTAGTACTATCTCAGGGTGTTTTACACCTATCTCTACTAGATAACTGTAAACAGAATCAACTGTTTGACTACGAGCTGTAAAAGAGCTCATAGTCAACAGTAAAAATATTAATATAGCAGAGCTACCGATTCATCCAAGCCAAGAATCTCTTCCATCGAGACTTTTTTTGAGGAAGGATTACAGTTTCTTCAACTGGCTCTACTGGAGGATGAGTAAATGCAACTTCGTTTTTAGCTTCTACTTCCTCTTCTATAGGAGCAGAAGGAGCTTCATGATTAGCATTCATTTTCTCTTTTAAGTCCGCTATAGCTTTTCTTGTTTCAGGAGTTAACCCAGGCTTTTCAAGCTTAGGAGTTGGTTTAGCTTGTCCTGCTTGTTTAGCTTTTTTAGCTTTCTGAATAACCTTTTTTGCACCTGCAGAAACACCTCTCTTTTTAGCTTTTTCTCGTCTTTTCTTTCTAGCTATTTTTTCGTTTTCTCTAAGCTCTAAAGCATATTTCTTCTTCATCTTAAGAAGTTTTTTTGCTGTCTCGACATTAGGTATAACTTCATTAGACCAAGAAATATAACCATCTGAATCTTTAGTTAAAAGATTAGTCTTGTTTAGAACTACAGAATAGTACTTATTCATTCCTTCTTCCTCTACTTTTTTTGATAAGTTTTTGAAAGGGGTTTTGTTATGAAAGATGTTTAATAACATTGTTAATAATCTTTCTTCTTCTGACAAAATTTCTTTATTGCTCATTTTTTTTTGTATTTACAGTTATGCATTCAGTACACATTGAGTCTACCATTTCGTTAAATTTATTTCCATTGTGGGCCTTTACCCATTTAAACTCTACTTCTATCCCTATCTTCTGAACTTTTTCAGAGGCTTTAAGTAGATCAATCCATAAGTCTTTATTCTTGACTGGTTTTCTTGAGGCCGTTTTCCAACCTTTCTTTATCCATCCAAATATCCATTCGCTTATCCCTTTGTTTACATATTGAGAATCAACATGTATAAGTACCTTTTTAGGCATAGACTCTTTAGGCTCCTGCTTAAAAATAGAAGCAATCAACCTCAACCCATTTATAGGAGCTTTAAGTTCCATTTGGTTATTAGTGGCGTGTTCGTGAAATTCAGAATCACTATCCAACAACTCTTCATTTTCTATAACACAAAAAGCGTTAGCAGCTGTTCCAGGATTGGTAGGTCTCGCTCCTCCATCGCAATACATTTCTATTGTTCTCATGATATTATCTTTTTTTTTGGGTGTCAGAATTGGTAAAAAAAATGGGAACTGATATACAGCTCCCATTTACATTTTATACTAACACTCCAAGCCCAATTAAGCAGCTTTGAATTTTTCTAATATAGACTCATACTTAGCAATTTCAGCCTCGTGAGTAACTTTCTTAGCTTCTAACGCTTCTATTCTTTCCTTAGCTTCATCAATAGCTAAAGACTTTTCATTCACTCTTCCAATGAAATCTTCGTAACTTGAAGACCCTAAAATATCCAACATAGCTTTTTCTTCAGCTTTTTTGGCATTTTTAATGCTTTCTTTAGCTCTTCTAATCTCATTGTTTAAGTGAGGAAGTTTACCAGTTTTTAAAGTTGAAATTTGCATTTCAGTCTCAATGATGTAGTTCTCCACTAAAACGTTTACTCTTTCAGCAGCTTTTTCAGCATCACTCTTGTTAAGTCCAGCTAATACTTCTCTAGCGTAAGCTCCTAAAGTTGGGTTAGTGTTTTCTGATCCTACTGCTGCATTTCCATTTTCTGACATAATCAATTGTTTTTACCTCTTATTTTTAACGAGGTGGTTCTTTTATTAGTTAATAATTCTGTACTTTTTTTAGGTGTACGTACCTCTATTTTTAACTCTAAGCTTTTAGATACGCTAATCGGTACTGATCTTTTCTTTGTTTTTACCGTTGTGTTGCTATTGTTGCTTATTCTTAATTCTATTCTTCCAGGAAATTCATATTCCTTTTTACCTTCTTCTTTTTCAAGAGCTAACTCTAAATCCTTTTTATCTTCTAACCTTGCTTCAGACAAAGATATACCTTTATTTTTTTTGATACAAAGATTCATCCAATGCTTTTCCTCCTTTGTTGCAACTCTAATATGTGCTGTTCCGTACATAGATCCAGTATTAAGCTTTGGAATTTCTTCATCTCCGCAAACTTCTATTGAAGTGCATAGATGACGACTCTTGTCGGTTATCTTATTTATGTACTTACCGGTTACGTAATCGAAGAAGTACGTTTCCCCATCTTTAAGCTCTCTAAGAGTTATAGTTTTCTTTTCAGGATGTCCAGATGGTAGTAATATTTCTACACCTCTCATGTTTGCAGATTCATACTGTCCCTTATTCATCTCAAGAGGACCATAAGGCTCTTCTTTAAATATGTGATAGCCTTTATCGTCTATCGACTCACTTGATATTACTAGCCCTCTTTCTACTTTTAAGAATTTTATGTAATACTTATTGTAATAATACCATTTTCCAACTATAAGCTCTTCTTGTCCATTATTAGACTTAATAGGAATATCATCAAAATCTATCTCTCTCATTTCTCTATCGAAATTAAGGTTACTTTGAGTACCTTTATAATCTGACTGAACTCCATCTTTTACAATTGAGTCAAAATGAATCGTGTTGTATCTGTGGGAAGAGCCCTTTACTTCAGCTTTTGAAACTCTTCCGTAATCCATGTGCCTGTTCTTTGGATTTGAATACCATTTTCCAACAGTAAACTTACCTAAAACTGAATCCACTACAGCTCTAGGCATTGTAACATCATAAGGTTTACCTATAGCATCGTAATGTTTTATTTCTTCTTCAGTAGCGTATCTCCAAGGTTTAACACTTATTCTTTCATTATTATTACCTTCTATAATGTCTAATTCTGGACAAACTCTACTGTTGTCTTTTTTTTGCCTATAAACGTGTCTTCCTGGGATAAGCCCTTTAGCATCATCAAGAATAACAATATACATTCCTTTCTTAATTATCGGATGTTTGCGTATAGACTGAGCTCTCTCTTCATTAGCTGGTTCTTTTTTAGCCCATATTCCTTTATAGAATACATTTCTATTCTTTGTTGTATTTCCATACTTAGGATTTTCTAAGCTAGTCCAACAATCTCCATTAATAGAGTTGCAAATAACCCCGTATTCTAAGTGGAATTGACCATCACTTGTGATTATGCATTGATTTTCCTTATCGTAAGTATCGTCGGTGTGAGCTGGACTGAATTTAGTTCCAACAGGATAATGTTTTCTAGCGTAATCTAATGCAGCATCTTCTAGGCTAACATATTTGTCTTTTTCAATGCAAGCTTTCAATTGTATAGCTTCTAAAGAATCGTTATTAAGGACTGTTATTTCTCCTAGAGGTTCGTCTCCTTCTTCTTCATCTACTTCAAGAGAACAAGTGAAATATAAGTCTTCATACAAAGCTTTAATGCTGTTTCCTGATATTTTCCCATCTGGACTCATGTAAACTCCTCCTGGGCAGCTTTCTATAGCGATAAATTGACCAGGTTTTAAATCTTCTATTTTCATAACATTGTTATTTACAACTTAATCCAGGATCATTAGCGATACTGTTTCCGTATACGGTTATACACTGTTCACATTTCTTAATGGCTCTTTGGTATTTTACAAGTGTGAAATCTCCTTGTAAATCAAACGTCTCTCCGTTAATAGACCCTCTGTATCTGTAGGTGTAAAAACCTTCATCCACGATGCTTCTTATCGGTTGCCAAACTCTAGTATTGTTATCCATCAACGCACCTCCATTATGAGTGATTATTAATCTCTCTATAATAGTATCATCTTCACTTAGGTTGTGAACCGTTATCGAAAACATTTCGTTAACTCCATCTCCATTTACAGATATGATATTAGGTATTGTTAATGTACATTCGTCTACTACGTAGCCTACTACTCCGCCTCCAAGGCATCCTTTCTTTTCAACTTGTCTTTCAAGTTTCTTTTCTTTTGAGCAAGATTGAATCATTAATCCAATTGCTAGTACTAATAATATTTTTAATGTTTTCATGTTGTTGTTGTTTTTAAAATGTCAATCTTCTGTTATATAGCACCAAGATACGATGCTTGCTTTTTTAAAAGTTTTACCTCCTGATTGCCAAAATTCTGGTTCGTCGTATTGATCAAATTTAAAAAACCTATTATACGTCGAATACCTAGTAACAAGGTATCTACCTGTTATTGTTTTGACTAACACGTTTTTTACATTGTTGTTTTTTGGAAAGCTTTCTGATGTTGATATGAATTTCATTATTGTATCATTTTTAACAAAGATTTGAATTCTTCTTCTGTTTCTATTATAGCTTTAAAATTTCCTTTAAAATTTGATTTGTAGGAATGGAAATTGAAGTAATTGCCACTTCCGTTTTTAGTGTTTAAATTTACATGAACATCAAATCCATGACCTCTAAAATGACACCATTGATTGTGACTAGATATTAAAACAAAGTTCAAATCTTCTATTTTTTTTACATTCCACATATTATCTCTGTTTTAGTAACTTCTTTGGAGTCCATTCTCCACTAATCCACATGTCAATTCTTCTTTCCATTCTCTTAAGAAGTCTTGCTGGTCTAATAAATACAAATCTTTGGGTAAACACTACCTTACCTTGGTGGTAACAATGAGCCTTTATTCCGTGGTCATCCCTAGATTTGATTTCTATAGTTCTACCTTTGTATTCATATCTTTCTGTATTCCACTCTCCGTCTGGATGAATCTCTAATTTCATGTCGTTGTTGTTGTTTTAGTAAGGGAAGCAGGAATCGAACCTGCACGAATTATAATTGATGTTAGTCAGCACGCTATCTATCCTGTAAACAGGTAGCTTAGTACGGATAATCGTTAATATTTTCATCAATCTTATTGGAAAGTCTTAGGTAACTCGTATTTACCTGACTTGTGCACCCTAAGCACGTCTCCTTTCCATTCTAGCCCGATAAGCTATACGTCTACCATTCCGTCATTCCCTCTTGATTATAATGTGTCTTTTACAAAATCCAATGCTTCTTGGATCTCATTTTGTATTTTTTTAGATATATAACTGTAGTCTAATAGAGCTGGGTAAATGTTAAACATTAAATCAATCTCGTATTTTGACAGATTAGATAAATCCTCTTCTATGTATATATAGGTGCATTTCTTTTCCATTATAGCAGAAAAAGATTCACCATACATAACTCCTAAAGTTTTCAGTTCTCTTTTTACTGATACTGGTATTGTTTTTTCTGACATAATCAAAGTATTTTAATGTTCGTCTATAAGTTCTATCTCTATAACAGGAAAACCTCTGGTCCATCTGCTACGCTTCATTCCTTCCTTCTTGATGAGGTATTCTATAGTTGGATGCTTAAGCTTCATAGTCTTCATGTCACATATACTAGCACTGCCCCATCTCCATTTTAAGATGTCGTATTCTGCTTCTGGCTCATCTCTATTGCTAGAAAAAAGACCTCCAGAAAATATCCTCTTAGTACCAACTAGATCTGTATGCTTTTTTGGCATTTCTATTTTTTCTTCCTTTTTCGACATTTTTTTGTTTTTTTACGTTTCTTTCTTGCTTTAGCAAATGATGCTTCTTCTTTCTTACAGTTAACCTTGCTAACTTTTCCTCTAAAGTAATTAGCTTTATCATAATGTTCTAGCAATTTTACATTAGGACCTATTGCTCCTGGATTAGCTTTTATTAGTAGTTCAGCAGGCATTCTAAGGGTATTATTGAATTCTTTCTCAAGGCACGCCTCTAGTTGTTTTGCACCTGCTAAAGAAGTTACAAATCTTGGTTTACTATCTATCGTTCTTAAATCGCTAGACGATAGAGCTTTCACTTTAGCAGCTGCATTTACTTCTCTAATGTGAGATAATATTCCTGGACCACAAACTATTACTACTTTTTTATTTCTTTTCATAATCTTGTTTTTAAGCATAAAAAAAACCTCTTTGCGTATCATACAAAGAGGTTTTTTTTAGTTTTCAATATTATTTCATGGGCGATTTAGTCCTACCCGTTTTTTTTTATACTTTTTTACAACAGCACTCAGCTCTTCAGAGTAATGCACTGGTCGTATGTTAACCCATCATGGTAAACGATCCAAGGTGTAAACCCCAGATCTATCTTATATATCCAAGACCTTAGTGTCGGCTGTTTGAATATATAGAGTATGTTCTGCGACCTCTTTAGTTTCAGACCTCTATTGTCTAAGTTGTTTAAGTAATCTGCCACAACAGCTATAACCCATAAGGATACGACAAATAGTATTTTAGATATGATTATTGTTGTTGTCATAATTGTTTTCAAATATATAGAAATTATTCTGTTTCTACAACTATTAATTCTTTTGAGACTTTCTCAAAATACACTTTCTTGCATACGCCACAGCATCCATTCATAAGTCTTAACTTGTGAGCATCTTTATAGGAGATTGTGTTATACCTAGCTTTAATAAAAGATTTGTTTCTTTTTGTTTGACAGAATAAAGCTCCATCTCTCTTGATGTGATACATAATATATTGTTTTGTTGAATTGTAAAATTAAAAATGTGCACGCAAATGTTTGATATGTTTAAAACTCACGACGATTAAACGACGGTAGTAACAATATAGCTACGCAGGTGACTATTATTCCTGTCTATTTTCAGCACATTAAAAACCTACACTTGTTCTTACTAAGTAATATTCTCACTAATAATAGCGATTCAATTAGTCTTCGTTACAGAGGTGTTCCTTTTCTTAGCATCCACCTATTGTCTCAGTAACTAAATACTTGTTTTCGCGACGAATAGATGGATCACGACCTTTAAGCCTTGCTCCCGACTCCCAACACCTTTGCTCCGCATACGGATTACATCGGAGGTGTTCTACATATTACTATGTAATTTCAATATTAAGGCTGAAAGGGTTTCAGTTCCTTTATCAATTAGTCAGAAATTGACTCTTTAATATCTTCATAAAAAGCTAATTGAGCTTCTGTAGAGCTCAATTGACCTTCAAGAACGTTCAATGCTGATTCTACTACCGAAACTTCTTTTTCAGCAGAGATGACCGCACTTATGTATGAGTCAAAGTTTTTATGACTCATAGGTCCAAAAGTTTTAACCTTCTTAAGATCTTCTTTTGCTTTGCTTACCTTAGCTTTGGCTCTTTTAATTAATTTAGGAAATTCTACTTCCTTCTCTCTTTTTAGCTTGTCGATAGTTTCATCAGTATTATCTCTGAAGTCTTCTACACGATGCTCTAAAGTTTCAATTAAGATGTCTTCTGAAGATTTCTTCAATTCATCTTTGTACCTTGTCATTAATTTTTTTCCTGCCATTTTAATGGTTTTTTAAATGTTTGTAAATATTTATTTCACTAGGTAATCGAAGGCTTACCTCTGCCTCTTGTTTTTCTTTTATTGGTGAAAAATGATCTGATACTAATTGTCTTGACCAATTCTTCTTCTTGAACGACTCTTCAGTAGTAAAAGGATACTCTGTTAAAAAGTCGGAGCAATCTTCAATTATTGGATCAACACCTGTTATAAATTGTTTTTCAAAGAAACCTTTTCCATTCACTTCACCTCCAGTTCCATACAATACAATTTGTCCAAAGCTAGAAGGTCTACCTCCTTTAGAAGCGTGTGCTGATCTTGGCACAGTTTTAAATTCTAAAGGCTTCACTTCACTAACGTCATAAGGCTTGCCTCTTTCGTTGTACTCTGCTATTTCTAACATCGTAGCATACCTCCAAGTTTTGTCTTTGTCTTTGAATTTATAAATAGCCCATTGACCGTTTTTAATTTGACTAGAAGATATTTCTACGTAAATATGACCTCTATTGCAAGCTTGTTTATAACAGTGATTTCCTTTAAAAGCTGAACTTCCATTATCTTCTATTAGGACTATATACTCTCCTTTTTTAAACTCTTCACGTACATTCAACATTTTTTGAAGATCTTTAGCTTCTATAGTTGGTATTAACGATTTCTTCTTATCTGAATTTGAAAACCCTATATTATCATTCAAAGAATTTTTATAGTAATATTTGTAACTACACCTACTTCTGGTATCTTCTGAAATTAAACTTTTTAGATCCTCAGGTTTAAGTTTTTTAGAATTATTATCTATCCACAATTCTCCAGATAATATAGCTTTCTTTACTTCTTCTAAGTTTTTTAGATCTACATCAGGCTTACTTTCTTCAATATCTTTATCAAAGAAAGCTTTATGATTTCCATTTGCTAAAACTTTTTCCCATAAAAGTGAACCTTCTGTAGATTTATCCCAGTCAAATCCTCTATTATAAAGATTTCTTGATGGAATTTCTTCGAATATAGATTTATCTGGCTTGTTACCTTGTTTTACTTGGTTAGAGATCATAGCATGTACAATTTCTTTAGGCCATCCCTTTATCTTTCCTGAGAAAGTCTCTGGATTAGGAAATACTTTAAAGAACAAGCTAAAATCTCTTTCACCTATAACTCTACTGAAAAAATCTGGAATACCTACAATGTTGTCACTACGCCAATCAAAACCACCATCGTCTTTTACCCCCCGTTTATCATTTTCAAACACAGTTACATCTCTTTTATTACCTTGAGCTACTTGAAATTCTAGCATTTTCTCTACTACTTCAGTAGGGAATCCTTTTAAATCTCCTTTATACCTATTTGCAGGTGTACCTCCATACTCTTCTTTAGAAATTTCTTCAAGATGTCTTGAAGTTCCTTTGTAAAAAAACACTCCACTTTTATTTGAAAGTACTAAAAGTTCTCCTATATTTTCTGAAAACTCTCTTCCTATGACTTTATAAAGACCTGTAGTCATTGATTTTTCAGGTATGTATCCTGGATATTTTTTTCCTTCTGATCTTGAAGGGTAGTATTCTCCTACATCTGACACTCGGAAGTATTGATTTGGTCTTGAAACTATCTCAGCCCATTTATCGTCTACTTTATTATAAAGGTATCCCTCTTTACATTCTATGGTTCTTGTGTTTGATTTTTTTAAGTTCAACTCATCAACTGTAATGTTTTTCACCCCTCCTAAAGAGTTAAATACTGTGCCTTTTGGATACAGCCAATTTGCTTTTCTTAATAATTCTTCGTCTTTCATGAGTCTTTTTGTTTTATTTATAAACTTCCCCTATACTGCGCGTTACCTCTACAGCCTAGTTTTTATAATGCGTACTCTTTCAAATACATAAGGAGGATAATTTATAAATGTTAATATTTTAATGATTCATCCACCATATTAAGTACGATAGAGCTGTTGTTAATATTATTAGCATTAATATTAGTATTCTTCCTTCCCAGCTTCTTAGAGGTTGTAAAAACCATAGAAAATCGCTAGTAAATAACCCTATTACAATACAGATTGATAATATTAATAGTAAGTTGATTTCTCCTATTGTCATAATATAGTTTTTAATATTGTTAATAATTAAAAGGTGAACGACTCAAAATGTCTACGAGCTCCTTCTTTTCTTCGGTTATATTCCTCTTGAGATATTTCATGAAAAGATATGAAACCATGAGTTATTCCATTTTTCTTTTTTAACTGTTCACTTGACTCTCCTTTTTCGTAGCCAATTAAGACTCCTTTATCGTTAGGACCTCCATCTGTAAATTCTTTAACTTCAAATATTTTCATAGTTATTGTTGTTTTTTTTGAATCTTATCTAAAAAGTCTTGTGCCTCTTTCATGACTTTTTGAGTTCTCTCGTTATCAATTCTTTGCTTTTCTAAGTTAGCTTTGTAAACTTCTGGATTTATGTTGTTTAAAATTTCATAAGCCATGTTTTTAGCAAACTCTCTTTTGTTATCTACCTCATCTATGATGTAGTGTTTTGGTGCTTGCCAAGGGGTTTTTCTAATCCCTCTTAGGTCAGTTACACATAAACGACCTTCTATATTGAAAGAGTGTAGATTTCCAACCCACCCTTCTAATATGTGCTCAAAAGCTCTTCCTCCTTTTGATTTTTTCCATTTAATTTTTAACATCGCTTTCTTTTTTTTTCTTGTGGAGGCGGAGGGGTTAGTTTTCTAAAACCTCAAACTCTCTAATACTTTCTTCTTCAATTTCTAGCGAATCAATATATGCTTCTTCTTGTTTTCTAAATCTCCAAGTAGCAAAAGCAGGTTCTTGATATTCACCTGTTAGTTTAAAGAATTTTATTGGATTACTTATTTCCTCTAAAAGGACACCTACTACTATTCCTTTGTTGTTGTTAAAGCCTCTGACGGTATATATTTCGTCTTGCTTCACCCAATTAGGAACGTCTTTAGATAGCTCTTCTATCATGTGATTCTGGATGCTTGCATCTACACATATTACTTTGTTTCCTATTTCGAGCATGGTAATTTATTTTTGATACTTTAATCAATTCTCCAAGTAGGAACGGCTTCAATATTTTTTATAGCTTCTTTTGTACATGGAATTATTTGCAATGTTTGACCTATTTCCATTTCCTCTACAACTACTGTAAATTTACATTTTTCTGGCGACTTTACTCCTTCTACAGCTAATTGTTCAATTGCTGCCGCTCCTGACCAATAATATAGCTTTTTAACATTTTTAAGTATTACTTTGTCCTTTTTAGCTGAGACTAATTCTCCAAAAAACACTCCAGCTCCATCATTTCTTGTGATAACTTTTTTGCCTATCATAATTATTTATATTTTAATTTTAATTGTTTTATAATATCTCCCTGATATTTATCTTCTGTTTTTTCAATAAATTCCTTCACTGTCATCTTACTAGATAATGATATGTCGTTTTCTTTTAAAAAAATATCTCTCCCTATCTGACAACTACCTGTTAAAATAAAGTGCCAGTTGTAAAACTCTTCAGCTTTGTATTTTATTCCTTTTTCGAATACGTCAACAAAAGCTTGGATTCTATCTTCAATGGGGTTTTTTAATAAGATCTTCTCTTTTAAAGATTTATAAGCCTTTTTTAAAGACTCTCCATGAGCAAATACATCTTTTTCTTTAACAACGAAACAAGGAGTTAATCTTAAACTTTCATCTAATATATATCCTTGAAGTATTTTTCCTTTAATGTGACTTACCACAGTTTTTGTGGAGTCAATATAAACTACAGGATCTCCACAAAAACTTATGATTCCATATCCATGTCCATATCCATCTCCGCTCCCATCTCCGCTCCCATCTCCATTTCCATATCCATCTCCACTTCCATCTCCATATCCATCTCCACTTCCATCTCCATTTCCATCTCCACGTCCATTTCCATATCCATGTCCACGTCCATTTCCATTTCCATCTCCATATCCATGTCCATATCCATTTCCACTAGAAACAGAAGTAAGAAATTCTTTCAATTTGCTTTCAATTTTTTTCATATCTAATTTATAAATTTTCTTTAACGATTATCTTTGATACTTTATATGCTTTGTAATCGTCACTCAACATTACATTCTTATAGGAGTTAGCACTTTTTAATCCCATAAATATTTTAGCTTTCTTTCCGTCTTTAGAAGTTTAGCTTACTCCATCTTCATCGTAGTACACAAACTCTTTCGTTTCTTTATGAATTAGAATATGTGGTTCAGTTTTATACATTACCTTCTTCGTTTTTTAGGTTCTTTTACTCCAAATAACTGAGCTTTAGCGACCATTAGGTCAAACGCTTCTCTTTCTTCGATTTCCTCCTGAGTGTACTTAGTCTTTCCTGATTTTTCAGTATATACAAGAGGATTAACGTAAATCTTTATTGTAGGCATAGTATCACGAAGTCCAACTCCATAAGAAAATGCAGCTTTAACCATCTTAGGATGTTCAGCAAAATGGTCGCCTCCCCATATTTCTAACAAGGTACAGTTACCCCATTCTTTGTGTTCTATAGTTCCTATTTTGCTCCTATATATTGCTAACTCCTTATCTACCAAGGAAGAATTCATTTTAAATCCTTTACCAACAAAACATGTTGAAGGATTCCTAGTGTCAAATGTTTTAGTAGCCACTTTTGGATCTTCATTCATTCTTTTAGGATAGGCTCTGTATATCTCAAGTTCAGCTTTTATAGCTTTCACCATCAAAGGACATAGGAGCTTTTCAATCTTTTTATGAATTGAAGTTGTTAACGGAACTTTTGGTAAAAGATCGTTTATTTCTGCACTTCTTTCCTCAGAACTATTTTCATCTTTAATATCTACTATCATTTCGCTAGGTTTTAATATCTTCTTCTTTCTCAGGATTCAATTTACTTAACCTATACGTCATAACAGACCATCTATAGTCGCTTGCTGTAACAGTTGTATATAACCTTCCTGATGATTGTGAAACCACTTTGACTTCACTACTAGTTGCTAAATCTTTATCAAGACCTACTATTTCATCTTTTTCAAACTTTTGTCTTAGTCCTTTCATAGGATTGTTTTTTTTTAAATGTGTTTTTTTGTAATAAGTGGAAAGGACAGGACTCGAACCTGCATTTAGACCCCTATCTAATAGAAATCTACTAAACCTATATTGTTGCCTTTACCTCCCCTTTTAATAATAATTGAATGCCGTATTGGATTCGAACCAATGTTTCCTCGTTTTTACACAAGACGTGCTAGGCCACTCTACTAACGACACTTTACAGTTTGTTTATCATAATACTACTGACCGCTTCTTTTCCGAGCAGCTCACTAATTTTCATAGCGATTTCTAGCATTACTATTATATCTTTGTTTACAGGTCATATACGAACCTCGCTTTTTAAGTGTTTGGCTCTCACTTTACTAATAACTACAGAATGACTATGATAGTCCTAACGCTAATCAATAATAGGCCTGATAACTAAATATCCTGTTTATCACCTTTCTTGAACCTATTCCCGAGTCATTCCTCTGATCGAACCTGACTATGTTAAATTGCATTTCTGCACAGGCACTCTGTTCATTCTGTAGTTAATGTTTTACATTTCTAATTCAGCTTCTAAGAATTTGATGTAGTCTTGATGGTCTAATAAAGCTTTCCTTTTAGTGATTTATAATTATAAAACATACAGACCTAGCTGCAATTTTCATTGTTAGTAGTCGCTGGTTTTAATCCTACAACTGTATGTTTTAATCTCTAGTCAAGAGTTAAAGTCTTTTGAAAAGTTAATTCTTTAACCTCGTCTTCACCAATTTTACCTCCTTTAATGAAGTATTGATGAATAAGCGTAGATATTAGTCTAGCACCTAAAGTGTTCAACTCGAAATTATTTTTAATATAGTCTTTAATAGTTGATTCTACATCTTCTCGTTTTACGTCTTTATATATCAAAAGATATTTAGCAAGTAAAGGAGAGTTTTCAACTATTGTATACAAAGCCTCCAATGAAAGCTTTTGAGTATTATACACTAATCCAACTCTACCTAAAAACTCTGTCTTAATTCCTATCTCTCGAAGTCTATCAACTGTGATATGCTCTTCTCCATTAAACGCTCCAGCAAAAATGAATAATACATTCTTGATAGGAATGCTAATGAATTTTCCATAATCACCAAATACTTGCGTAGTATCTGATTCTAATACTTTTAGAAATTCATTCTGAACTCCAGTTGATGATTCATGTGCTGAACTATCATTACTATTTCCAGATATAAAAAGCTTATCGAATTCATCGACAAAACATACTGTCATCTTTCCTTGGCTTTGACCTAAAGGACCTAAAGCTTTTGATAATGAATTACCACTCGTTCCTTCTTTTGTTAACTGAGCAGCGTTAATTTCTACATAATTCAACTCGTGCTCATCACACATACTTTGAATTGTTACTGTCTTACCTGAACCACTTGGTCCAGTAAGTATAAAATGTGGTCTTAACTCTCCTTCTGAAGCTTTAAATACCTTGAAGACATTTCCTACTTCTTTTATTAAAGCTTCTTGTCCTACTATTTTCATTGGTTTTTTCTTCTTTATAGCCATGTTGTTGTTGATTTTTAAATGTTTTACTTGTTATTCTTTTTTCTTTTCTTTTGTGCAAAATGAGCATAATTACTCCAATGTTTTATTGAGTTGAAGTTTTCTGGTAAGTCCATTGATAATTGAAGTTCTAATGCGTCTTCTAAAGCATCTTCATATTCATCCCATTGACCACTATCATTTGGACCAGTAATTCCGCTACCACCTAGATTAGTTCCTGAATCTGACATACACATATCCCAATAGTATCCAGATGCACTTCTTCCAATTTCAATATGAACACCTCTCATCTTTCTAATCCAAGTCGATAGTGATGTCTGAGTAGGAGTAGCAACTATCTTTTTTTCTATATCAGAGTTAAATATCTCTTCTGAATCTATTTTACTTGGCACTTCTTGCTCTTCTTGCATATAGTGAACCCACCTGCAAGGCTTGTTGAACGCTTTCTTTCTAGCTAGTATTGCTACTTTCTTGCTTACTAATTGATCTGTCATAATATCTAGTTATTTCAAGCAACAATGCTTGTATTTCTTTCCTGACTCACATGGACACTTACTGTTCCTCTGAATCTTTGGAGACTCTCTCCTGTATTGTTGTGGTCTTCTGTACCTACTTTCTTCTGTTGGAGATGAATAGTTCCTGATTTTATAACTACTATTTACTTCATTTATGAAAGCTTCATGGTCGATCTGTTTAAAAGGACTGCCTGGCTCTATCTCTTCTCTGCTCCATAGTTCTTCAGTAGTAGATATAACCTTGCAAGTTCTCTCTTTTTCAAAATAGCTTGCAGCAACATATTCATAAGTGCTAGAGTCTTGAAACTCTCCATTTTCATCAGGATTCGTCATTATGATATAGTAGTTGCATTTATGCTCTTTAGCATAATGCATTGCAATCATAGTAATCTTCTCTAAATCTTTATGTATATTCATGGGTGTAGTTTTTATTGGTTGATAATTTCTATTTTTCTGTACTTTAATTGGTATTCATTAAGATTCAACTCTGGTTTTCTTGGGAAGTTTTTAACAACTATATCAATGAATCCTTTATTTATCCACAGTATTGGATAGTTAATAGACCCTGCCACATATGCAAAATTCTTTGACAAATTCATAGTGTACTTGTGTTTTTTCTGATTTCCTTTATGAAAACATACTCCTCCGAATTTCTCTGGCTTAGATATTAAGACTATTCCAGATATATCAATGTATCTAATGTCACTTAAACCTCCGCTACTTCTATCTTCGTCGGCATGTACTCTTACTGTAAAATTATACTTCATGAGGGTTTGTTTTATTATAGTTTTATAATTCCTCCTCTATAGCTAACAAGATACTCCTGTCCGTCTATTTCGATTATATGTAAGTCTATAGCGCCTTCACTCTTAAAGTCTATAAATTTTATTCTTCCTTGATCGTGTATAATCTTGTCTTCTGAATTGTCAACATTAGCACAACTAGTTGCTATGATTGTTGTTATTATAATAATTGCTTTTTTCATTGGGTTTTGTTTTTTAATAAATAAATAAATAAAGGGTAGCTCTAGTGCTTCGCATTCGAACTTACACATAGAGTCTACCCTTATATCACGTTGTTAGCACTTCTGCTATTTACCACTCACGTTTACCTATGCAGGTTTTATAGTAAGATTGCACAACGATTAGTATTATTAGTCAGCTACATATATTCCTTCTTCGGAATTATCTATTTAACTTGTAGTCAAGGCAGGATTCGAACCTGCGTACCTTTTATTTAATTAGCTATAATTAAACTACTCAGTTGCCACTTTATTTAGTGGAGCGTTGAAACCAACTCCGCCACTTGACTATAAAAAAAGACCTATAACTTATGCTATAGGTCTTTTTATTCAACATTTAATGAAGGTAATTACCCCTCCATTCCTTCAGGAATTGCAGATACTACAGCACTTGCAGCTTCCTCAACAACGTCTTCGATAACCGTGAATCTCACTGGTTGATCCTTACCTTGTGATGCTAAATCTTTAAATGCAGCTGCAGTAGCTCTTTTAAAGTTTTCAGGTTCGTTAGTGTTAGCAACTACTAAAGCTGTAGCTGTATTAACAATTCTACCATCAATTTCATAAGGAGTAGTATTCTTAGTTATTAAATCACCAAGGATCATTTTACCTGGTTCAAGAGTCCATCCAAAATCTTCACGATCTAAATAGTTCTTTTTATAGGCTTTGAATCCTGATTCTTTAGTTTTACCAACGGCAACTTCGTCTTTACCTGTAATAGGATTAAAGACCAAAGAATAATCTACTTTTGAGACAGTAATTCTTTTATACTCTCTACCATTCTTATCTACTAATTGTTCGTTTTCTTCATCTACTGAAGTAACAGCTTTAACAAATAATGCTTTCGGACTTGTGTTTGTGTTTTTCATAATCTTTTCTTGTTGTGGGTTTTATAACCCTGGTTTTAATTTTTGGTTTTGATTTGGTTGAGACTTCTTTACATTTCATTTGAACAGCTCGCTATTACCTGAGTGTGTAGTATAAATAGTAGTACAGCGTTCTCTCCTCTGTACTACTACTCATTTCTTATTTGTGATCTTTTAATCTTAATTTTCTATTGATGATTTAATCATACCTAATATTGATGCTTTTTGCATCTCATGTTTCATTTTAGCTCTAATATCATCAAAGCTTATTCCTTTTGAAATATGATCTCTAATAGTTTCAACCGTCTTGTCAACATCTATTGGTAATATTTCAAGTGCCATTTCAGCTAATATACCTTCAACTTCTTCTTTAGAAGGAACTTTAATTTCTTTCTTTGGTTCTTTCTTTTCGGAATTAATAGAGTCGATTAGCATATGAAACTCATGAGTGCTAACTAACTGTCTTCTTAACATCTCAATGTATAATACATGAGAACTTTGCTTCTCAGCAATTTCTTTATTCATTACTGCGAATACTGTTGCTAATTCTTCTAACGATTTTAATGTTCTTGGCTTTGCCATAATAATAGGGATTGGTTTTATTAGTAGTTTGTTTTTAAATCAGAAGTGATGACTACTACAACACCACTTCTGATTATAGCGCATTATGCGCTCCTTAAATATTTACTTTAGGTTAACTGTTTTTATTTCAGCACCTACGCATTGATCCTCTCGGATTCTAATTAATATTCTTCCTTGAAACATAAGATGTTCACCATGTTTCATTCCGCTGATATTAAGCTTACTTTTAGCAAGAGGAGATTGATTCTTTTTGATAAACTTAAAGCCTTGTCTCTTTGTGAATACTGCTATTCTTCTGATAGTCTCGCTACTCTCTTCCACTGAAGATATAGGTGACTCAAATACATACATTGGATTCATAACTATCTTTGTTGTTTATAGCGATTAACAGCTCTTGGGTTATTAATTCTATCATAAGCATGTCTTGACTTGTAGCGATTAACTACTTTCTTGTCATTATAATGACCTTGCTCTATCCATATCTTTAATGATATAGGTAATATTGTTACTCCTAACGTTACAGCTACTCCAGTCTCACTGAAGATTAACGCTGTTAATATTGATAATATTGATATTACAATTAATACAAATGGTAAATGTTTCATGTCTCTAGGTTTTTAAGGGTTGTTATTTAGACTCTTGTCTTATTTTATACTTTAATGCAGAGATGTTAATAGCTAAAGCTACATTATCATCAGCTACATATATTGTCTGATCACATTCAATGTCAGCAAATACATGCTTAATATCTATGTTTCTTCCTCCATAATTAGAGAAGTGTACATTTTTTCCTATAAGCTTTTTCAAGTCTTCAATTATTATTTGTTGCGAATATCTCATCTTAATCTATTTTTAAGGGTTGTTATTTTCTTTCTCTATTGAAGTATAATAATACCGACGCAGTTATTATTACTGCTATAAATGAGTTACTCAACATAAGGTTGTTGATCGCTCCTAATGTAGCCATAAAGGCTATGAATAATATTGCGAATACTACTCCTACTAATATTAATGATAATGCTATTTTCATGGGTTGTTGTTTTTTATGGGTATAAATGAATAATAGAGGACCGATAGGAAATGACTACCCCTAATAAAACCTATCGTTTATTGTCCTCTATTAATATCTTAATGTTTGTTAATATGTTCTATCATCCAAGCTTCACGCATATCGTGACCTTTGATAGTTAATGGGAAAGAATAGTTATCATCACTTATTTCCCAAATTCTTCCTCCATCACAAGGTCTATGTACTTTATCAGGCAGATTCTTTCTAAGATAATCTTTAAGCTTATAGAAGTCTTCTATATTTGAAGCAGCATGTCTAACACTATTACATAATCCTATAATGTAATAAAGATTATCTTTTCCTTCTTTAAGGATTGCATACTCAAGTCTTTCTCTGTAAGACTCTAACAATTGTTCTAATAATTCCTTCATGATATAGTAGTTTTTAATGTTTGTTACAGTTTTGTTTTAATCTATTTTAACTGGAATATATCCTTTAGACTCCCAATGATCTATTAATGATAAATATGGCTCTACATACTTAACAACATGTTTGTATGCTTCAGCAATATACTCTGGTGATTGACACTCTAAAGTATCTCCCTTGAAGTAATGTGATGCCATATGTAGTTTAATAAACCCATGCTTAATCTCTTTCCACCCACTATAGTAAGGTGATTTTGATGGATGAGCTATCATACCTCCAATGGCATCAAACCAATTGGATTGGAAATGATAATCCATAGAGTTCTCGAACTTATCTCTGCTAAGAGGTTTAGCGTATGCTTTCTTGTCAACTTCATGTCCCCATAGAGCACATGCTTCAATATCTAAATCGTTAATAGCTATTGCTTTCTTTTCACTAGTTTGTATTTGAAATCCCATAATTGTAGTAGTTTTTAATGATTGTTGTGTAAAAAAGTTGTTTGTTTATGTAATAGGTTGCTAACACACACATAGTATTTTATGTATAATGCTAGTAAAATGTAATCCTTACGGACTGTTGTATTCTTCTGGACTGGTTGTTAAGGACAATAACATTAAGCTCTTTAAAATGGATGTATGTTGGTATGATGGGATTGGTACGAGAGAGCATAAGTAAATTACATCCACACTTGCTAACACTTTCCAACACTTTTCAACATTTCCCATCCAAGAAGTGTAGTCCTATCAAGGCCTAACTGGTTAACAGTCAGTACATAACAGTACAGTCTAGTAATATTGGTCCAATAAGGACCGTAATGTGCTAATGTTGTACGTATTGATATTTTGCTAAAGTTCCAATTCTGCAGGTGTCTATATAATAAGGTATAGTCTACGACCTTGTTGTTACAGTCTGGTCCAGTCTGGTACAGTCGGTAGTTATCAAACCAATAAGCATGCATATCACATACAACCTCGGTAACAGATGAGCAACCATTACAGGTCACTCACCCTATTAAGGTATTAGAATACAGAAGGCTTCAGGTATGTCAATACTCTAGTAACACCATCATCACCAGTCATCTCTTTCTGATAAGACGTGAAGTCGCTAGAAGATACAGTAATAGTATCACCCTCGCTAAGTTCAGTATCCATCACCCACATGTACATCTTTGTAGTGTTAAGACCAAACTTAGTCTTTACACTAGCAGTCATAGATAAGTGTGATAATCCTTCGTTCTTTTCTGAGTTCGTAATTTTGTCGATAATAATGTCCATAGTAGTAATTGTTTGGCCGATTGGCAATTTAAGGGGCGGGACCTTTTCCCGCTAAAACTTAGTAGGGGTTGTTTGGGTGGATAGTCTTTAGAAGCTAACATATGGGGTTCTAAAAAATTAAAAGTCTATAGAAGCTAACATATAAAAAGTATAGGGGGGGGTCTAAAAATTAAAAACCCATACAATTCGTATACAAAAGTCCCAAAAAAAAATATAAAAAACACACCTAATATCTTGGCACATAAGCAATAAAACCTTATATTTGCATCTGGATGTTTGAGCAAATAGTGGAGCTTGCCGGTTGAGGAATGAAAATTCTTGGTTACGGGACCTCTTAATTCCAAGCTATCCTTTTAGTAAGTATCGTGATAACAAGTCAATAAATACATAGCTGTTTAGAGACAACATAAAACTTACAGAATCTAAGTCGTGACGGAAGCGATATGAATCTGAAAGCAAACAACGGTAACGAAGAAAGGTATAACATTCACTTCTTAGGCATCAATTCTCTACAAAACAGCGTAGATAGGCGAAGCCGTAACCATCGCTATGCGATGAAGGAGATTAACAATCTTCTTTATGAGGATGACGAAGCGATAAATTTTTAATTACTTATTAAAAACTTTTGAGTCTAAGGAAGCCGAAAGAATATAAGATACCATCTAGTGATGAGTTGATGGAAGAAAATACACCTCTGCAATTATGTAGGGGCTTTTTTATGCCTAGATTTTTCTATTACAAATTTTTACCTATCTTTACAGTTCATATATATATAAACGAACAAAACATTACAATGGTAAAAACAACCACAATCAACGGAGAAGTAGTAATCATTACAGTAGAACTTTCTTCACCTAAAAGAATCAAAAAAGGTGAGTATCCTGAGTCTGAGGATCAAGAAGTGTTCAACGAGTTCATTGCTACTGACAAGTTAGGAAAGGAATTAGGTGTTAAATATTACGATACTAAGATGCCTATTGAAGAGGCTCATGACAGCTTCATTGAGAAGTTGAGTGAAAAAGTAGCTGTTAAGAATTCTCCAGAGGATAAATTAGTAGCGTTAGGTTTCACTAAATAAATAACACGTAATGACAGATACGGCAGAATTTAATTACCTAAAGAAGTTTACTGAATCAATGGTAAACGAGATTAATAAAGAATTTGTCTCTATGGGGCAATCATTCAATATTAAGGACAACACTAAGAATGGTGTGTTTTCAATCACTCTAACAACCAAATCAGCAGGTGTAAATAGGACCATAGCGTTACAAGAGTTCGCTATAACTATTAGCAAGGAAATCCAAGTCTTCAAACAATACGTTGTTATGTATAAGAAGATGATCCAATACCTTATGGGTACTGGTATGCTTGTGATTAACCAGGCTGCGGTTCAGATGAGAACTGATGAAGAGATGCAGAAAGAAGCTAAAGGTATATTTATCAAACAGCAAGAAAACTAAATGAAAGAATTCAAGTTAGCATTACCATTTGTAGGTGGCCAAGTCTACAGACAAGTGGTGGCTTTCCTGAATTTCTCGTTAAATCTAAGTCCTCAAGAGCAGTTAGTACTAGCTAAGCTCATAGAGTACAATATTGAGTATAGTTCGATTGAAGAAAACAAAAGAGCTAAATTTATACTATCGACTGAAATTAGACAGGAGATATATAGAGACTTAGGAATGAAGTCTACTGCCTTCTCCCAAGTACTTAAAAGATTAAAAACGAAGAAGTTTTTTGGAAAGGAGATATTATCAGAGAGCGGAGTCTTAAACAAGACGCTTATCATTGAACCGTCAGAAGAAGGTATAGAACTAGGACTAATCCTAACAAGGAAAGAAGAGCCAGCTAAGGCTGTGTATCCTACTCCGACACCTATACCAAAGCCTACTCCTTCAGTACCGGAAGAAATCATAGACGAAGTTTTACCGATTAAAGAAGAGCAAGAAATAGAATCAGTAGCAAAACCAGCTCATTCTATAGGTGGATTCGAGTTTCCTAAAGTTCCTAGCTCATCTACGCTAGGTAAGGAAATAGCAGATTCGTCTGAGGCTGAAGTAATAAAGAAGAAAAAAATAGATATTAAATTTTCATAAAAAATAATCATGGCAGAATTAAAAGAAGACGAGTTTAGAGGAACAGGTAGAACTACTAGATTGGTAGATTCACACATCCAAGAATTATACAAGAATGGTAGCGTTACAGTTACGGATCATCACGACAACGATATAGCTCACGAGCATTTAGCAAACAGAATATTTCAAAGACTTATGAGAGAGTCTAGTCATAATCTTAGAGTTTATAGAAAGACGGCTAGAGATATATTCTTATTGAAGAGCGACGAGGTTGTATCTCCTTTCACTAAATGGGAATGTGAAGCTAACGGATTAGTATTCATATATGACAATGAATCGGAAAAGAATGCAGAAAACCTTAAATCTCTTACAGAGGTTAACGGACCTTATAGGTTAATCTACAGAAGAGGAGATGTAATTACTGAAGCAGAATTATCAAAAGATACTAGAATAGTATCTGAATTAACAGAAGATCAAAAAGAAAAGTAATCATGGGACAAACACTAGGACAAAAAAGAGTAAAGGCTGAATTTAATCCAGCAAAGAACAGCACGGTTGATGAAATCAAAAACAAAGTTGCTGAAGTAATAGACCTTCTTGAAGGCATGAGAACTGAAGAAGCTTCTGGAGAAAAGCATAGAGTAATATCTATAGCTCAAACAGAATTAGAAGGAGCTTGTCATTTTGCAGTTAAAGCAAACTTTACTGAGTAGTTATGATTAAAAGAGTCACAGAGCAAAAAATTAAATGGATGTCAATAAAAGACAACATTTGTAATGAAGAGACGATAGTTAAGATATACTTCTTAGGAATATTAATCATAAAGAGAACAATGGATGCTACTCACGATCTCAACGAGAATCGTAAAGAAGAATCTAAACCAGGGTTTTAAACAAATACAATAAAGACAGCATGAATTATTATATAGACACAGAATTTCACGAATACAAAAAGAAACCTTTTATAGGTAAAGCTACAGACACTATAGAGCTTATTTCAATAGGTATTGTAGCGGAAGACGGTAGAGAATACTACAATGTTTGTAAAGAGTTTGACGTAAGAGCTGCTTGGAATAATGAGTGGTTAAGAGAAAATGTACTTAAAGATATATGGAAAGAATTAAATTCTGAAACTACTTACCATAAAGAAGATTTTACGTACAAAGGGTTTAAAAGATTGATTGATTGGAAGGGTAAATCAAAGACTCAAATAGCAAATGAAATTATAGAGTTTACTTACGGATTCGCTGTTACAGGCTACCCAAAGGAAAACACAGAGAAGATTATACCGAAAGACATAAATTTCTACGCATACTATGCTGATTACGATTGGGTAGTATTCTGTTGGTTATTTGGACGTATGATTGACCTACCAAAAGGATTCCCAATGTACTGTATAGATTTAAAGCAAGAGTTAGATAGTAAAGTTAGAAATGCTGGAATGTGTATTACACAAGAGAGTTTTAACAAACATTTAAAGTATTGTAAAAGATTAGAAAACTACCCTAAACAAAGTAATGAACACAATGCTCTTGACGACGCTAAATGGAATTTAAAACTACATGAATTTATAAAGAGTTTATAAATGGAGAAGTGGCAGGAAGATATAATTAGAGAAGTGGCAAGGGAGAAGGGTCTTAACGAAAGAAAGGCCCTTCAAGCTTACAGAGATTACGGACGTACTGCTGCTAAGTTGATGTCTGAAAAGTATAAAGAAGATGATCTTGGAGCTATAGAAGAATCTCTGAGTGTTCTACATCTCAGCGGTATAGCTAAGATAATGCCGAATAAGTACAAGTTAGAAAGACGAAGAGAATATAAAAGAAAGAAATTAGATGAGCAACCTTAGAAATCATTTTGACCATACAAAGAGATTTTGGGACGAGTTCCCAGAACTTAAATACGTTGAGCCGTTCAAAACGCTATACAAAGACGATAAGGCTAGTAGAATGAAAGCTTACTCAAGCAAGGTTATGTGGGCACTACATTACGCCTACAATCCAGCATCTAAATTGTATATGTTGAACGAAGATGAGAAGCAAGTTCAATTAGCAAAAGACATAATAAAGGATGTCAACTTTGATTGGAAATCAGAGTTTTCCTTAAGCTTGATAGCTAAATACAAAGAGGTTGCACTTGATCCATTAGAGTTTGAAATGAACGAATGGTACGAGATAATGAGGATGAGACAGTCTTCTCTTAAGAAATGGTATATAGAAGAACTAGAAGGGAGAGAAGATCCTGAAACAGGACTAAATGTAGTCAACTTCAAATCTGTAGAAGCACTAGACAAATTACTAGCCAGTACTGCTAAATACTTTAAAGAGTACGCTGATACTAAAAAGAACTTAGACCTTAGTTTGTCAAAAGATAACGGAAAGGTAGTCTATGACTCAGATAGCGACGACTTCTAATGATAACACTAAAAAACATATCGGAATTCATCCAAGGTAACACTAGGTTGATAATAAGTAAACTCCCACCTATTAAGGCTGCGGAGTTTATGCATTTACCAGAGTATAAGAAAGAGCAAGTGGCTTACAGAATGAAAGTATGTGAGGACTCTTGCAAATTCAAGTGTCAACATTGCGGATGTAGCACACCCGGGAAGTTCTTTGTTACTAAGCAGTGCGGAGGAAACAAGTTCCCAGACTTAATGGGAGAAGAAGATTGGAACAAATACAAAGAAGAGAATGCTATATAACACTCAGAACTTTATAACGAAGGAACATCCTAGTTACAATCCTGTATCTCAACGGTACGAAAGGTTGGCTTATTGGGGAGATGTCAAGCGTAAATGTATAGAAGGAATGTGGGTTGGCGGAAAGTGGATGCCAGGAACATTATATACTTTTGCTAACGTTTGGCATATCAAAATGTCTTCAGAAAAATCTATCGGAAAGATATTAGGTAGGCCGTACATTCGTGATCTTGAATGGGATAAGCATTTGAACCTTGCTGAAGCTAGAGGGTTCTCTGGATTTGAAGGAGATACAGAAGAGACTTGTTTTAGATTTGAGCAAGGTGTACGGGATTTTGGTAGCGAAGCGTTGCTGAAGATAGGAGTACCAGAGGCTTTTAAAGCTAACGGCCAAAGAAAGGAATACGTCACAGCCAGAGAATACTTAAGGAGGGTTCATGTTAAAGGTAGCATGGGTAAACCTCAATACAAGAATTCAGCAATGAACGTGATTGATCTGGAGAGTAGAGATTGCTTTGGTAAAGATACTGAGGTTGTCATGTACGATGGAACTATAAAGCTTGTGCAAGATATTGTAAAAGGAGATGTAGTCATGGGTCCAGATGGAGGCCCTAGAAATGTACAATGGACTCACTCTGGAATAGATGACCTGTATAAGATAAAACCTACAACAGGAGGATTTGATGAATTTGTAACAAATAGTAACCATAAATTACAGGTTTCAAACTACGGAAAACACATAAATATCAGAACCAAAATCGTGTTCAAACATCAATCTTTGTTGCAATCAATAAAGCTCTATAAGTCGAGTATAAAGATAAAAGGGTTAACGAATCGTAGCAATGTGCAGGAATCTTCATTCGATATGGAGTACATAGGCAAAGGAGAGTTTTTTGGATTCAAGCTTGACGGGGATCACTTGTTTGTAAAGTCAGACTATGTAGTTCAACACAATACGGGTAAATCATACAATGCAGGAGTATGGATTGGACATAACTGGATGTTTGACGGAGCTATTGATTATGACTTCTATTTGGAGAATAAAAGAAATAAAACACCACTCGCATCAGAGACTCTTGTAGGTGCTATAGAGGCCAAATATTCTATGGAGCTCCTAAGTAAAGCTACGATTGGATTAGACAATCTACCAGGATCAATATGGTTTGGAGGAGAGTTTTATCCGTCTCCACTTTATGTTCCTAGCAAAGGTTCGTTCAAGAATGCAGAGCAAACAGTAGAGGCTAAAAAGTCAGCTTCTAAGCTGATACATAGGACATTCGAGAAAGATCCATTAGCAGCTGCAGGTTCAAGACCATCGCTGGTTGCGCTTGAGGAAGTTGGATTTATGAATAATATCGAGGAAGTTCTTGGAGGACTGGAAGATACTGTATCTGATGATGGTAGACAATACGGAACTGTATATATGTTTGGTACTGGAGGATTTGTAAAAGGAAACTCAGTAACTCACCTTAAAAAGATATTTGAAAATCCAGAAGATTACAACTGTTTAGCATTTCACGACCAATGGGAGAATAGATCCAAGAAGATTGGATACTTCGTTCCTGCATCAATGGCAGTAAACAGATTCAAAGAAGGTCCAAACAAGTTAACCAACTTCACTATGGCTGAGAAGTACTGGAAGGACAGAAGGGAAGAAATGAAGAGATCTTCTAAAGAGAAGTACTTTTCCTTCATAATTAACAGACCTCTTATTCCGTCAGAAATATTCTTAGTGTCTGAAGGAGGATTCTTTCCAGCAGCAGATCTTAAAGACACACTTACTGAATTAGAATACAGTAGTACAGAGTTAGATGCTAATTTTGTTGGTAAGCTGGAGTTCAATGAAGCTGGAGAAGTAGAGTTTAAAAATGACACAGAATTAGAACCAATTAGAGATTATCCACTGTCAAAGAAATCACTAAACAAAGTTGGAGCATTAGAAATTTCAGAGAAGCCTCAAAAGGTAGATGGACAAGTTCCAGCAGGAACTTACTTGTTAGGAGGAGATACAGTTGATAAAGCAGTATCATCAACAGACTCGCTAACATCGGTATTTGTAATGAATAGATTCACACGTAGAATAGTTGCTGAATATACAGGTCGTACAGATGATCCTAATGACTTCTACGAGATGTGTAGAAAATTATGTCTATATTACAATGGTACGTTAATGTATGAGAAGAATTTACCAGGGTTATACACTTACTTCGAAAACAGAAAGCAGACATACTTACTAGCAGAAACCCCTCCTCATCTTAGAAATACAGACACCTACAAAGCTGGAACGAATACTTCAAAAGGTATAAATGCATCTGGTCCTATAAATGAAACTGGTCTTAGATTCTTTAAATCTTGGATGTTAGAGAAGATTAATAAGAGTAGCGACGTTAGGATGTTAAGTACAATAAAGTTCCCAGCACTTCTTAAGGAATGTATCCTTTACAATCCAGATGCCAACTTTGATAGGGTATCAGCTATGTGTATGTTAATGTGGCATGACCAGACTCAATACAGAGCTATAAAGACTGAAGCAACCAAAGTAGAAAAGAGTTTCCTACAGAGCAACTACTTTAAAAAAATGGGCATACTTAAATAGTATTGATATTTTTAGTATTTTTACAGAATTACAAAGACTATGGAAATCAAACACAATAAAAGAGTAACAACTTTTCCAGCACAGAAAATTGCCTCTAATAAAAAGAATAAGAACTGGTACATAAAGAACGCAGAGTTTGCCAAGTCTCTTATATATGGTGGTGGGTTGAAACAAATGTTTGAGAACAAACAAGAGAATTTTGACTTGAGAGAGAACAGGATAAACATCAACAATTTCAAAAAGTACATTGATTTAGACGACATAGGTCTTGATAAATTACCATCACAATTTAAGCACGTAGGAATTGGGAACTCTAAGATAAACCTACTTGTAGGTGAATACATAAAAAGAAAGAAAGACTTTAAAGCTTTCCTATCAGCAAACGATAAGGAAGGTAGCAGCAGTAAAGAAAAGGACATCAAGAAGAAATTCGAAAAGTTCATAATTGACAAAATAACTAGAGAGTCTATTAATCAAGAAGAACTGGAAAAAGAAATCAAAGCTTTTCAAAAATACATCAAGTACGACTACCAAGACATACTTGAGATTACAGCTAACAAAATATTAAAGAAAGAATACAAGGAACAGTTCCTAGCTTTCTTATTCGAAGAAGAATTTGAAGATTTATTGGTTTCAGCAGAGCAAATGGTTTACATAGATGTTCTAGCAGGAAAGCCCGTAATTAGAAGAGTTGACCCAAGAAACATGTACACATGGGGTTCTGGAGATTCTAAGAAAATAGAAGATGCAGAGATAATTGTAGAGTTTGGGTACTCTGGTCCAGGAAAGTTACTGGATGATTATAATGATGAATTGTCATCTGCAGATATAACTAAAATTGAAAAATACTCAGAAGGTTCTCAAGGTAGCTATGGTTACGGAGGAGATCAAAGTGTATTCGATAGATATGGACCTCAAGGTCCTGACGGTGTTCAAATAGTGCCAGGGTCTCAGATAAAGTCTCAACATTCTTTTGGAGCGACAGTAAACGATCAAGGCCTGATAAGGATAATGAGAGTTTCTTGGAAAGGAAAAAGAAAGGTACAATATATTAAATGGTACGAAGACGGAGAGGCAATGTACGACTACAGGAATGAAAACTACATTCTTGATGACGTTGTTGGGGAAGAGCTTGTAGCGGTTAGATGGATAAGTGAATGGCATAAGATAGCTGTGATCGGAGAAGACATCTATGTAAAAGGAGAAGTAATTCCATTCCAAGGTAGGTCGATTGTCAATCCATCACTGGTAACTCCAAACTATATCGGAACAGTAGGAGCTACATCTTTAACAGATATATCCAAGCCATTAGACTACGCCTATGATATTCTATGGTGGAAAAGAGAGATTGCATTGGCTACCCATAAAGGGTCTGCAGCGTTAATAAACGCATCAATGATACCTTCAGGATGGGAAGCCGAAGACTGGATTAAGTACTTAACAGTAAACAAATTAGGGTTCTTAGACCCAACAAATGAGATATTAAAAGGCCCTTCTCAAGGTAAATCTGCAGGTGCATTCAATACATTAACAGGAACTACTATCGACTTAAGTGGAGATGGTAAAGAAATTCAAATGTATAACGATCAGTTATTCCATATAGAACAAACTATGGGTAGAATAACTGGTGTATCAGCAGGAAGAGAAGGAGCTATTGGAAGCAATGAAGCTGTTGGAAATGTTGAGAGAGAGATTAATCAATCGTCTCACATTACTGAAAAATGGTTCTCAATACAAAACAACTTCGTAAAAAGGGTACTTAAAAAGTATCTTGAAGCTTGTCAGTTCGCCTACAAAACAAATCCTCAAAACGGTGCTTACATGTTAGATGACATGGGGCAAGTATTTTTGGACCAGATAGATGAGTTTCCATCTGCAGAATTTGACCTGCATCTTTCAGATAGCACAAGTGACGCTCAGTTATTCGCAGATCTTAAACAGTTAGCTCATGCAGCGATACAAAATGGTAATGCAGAATTGTCTGATATTATAGATATGTATCAATCTGAGTCTGTACAAGAGTTAAGCAGAAAGTTAAAAAATAGTGCTGAAGAATTGAGAGAGCGTAATGAGAAGATGCAAATGGAACAGAACGAAGTTGCTAAGCAAGCTCAACAATTAGATGCTCAAGATAAAAAAGAAGCTAGAGATTGGGAAGTTCAAAAGCATCAAGATGAGATGGCTCTAAAAAGAGAGGAACTAGATTTCAAGAGAGAGGAACTATATACTAATGTAGGTCAGAAAGATATTGATTCATCAAGAAAATTAGATTCTAACAGTAATGGTGTAGATGATGGACTTGAAAGAAGTAAGAATGAGCTTGAGAGACAAAAAGTAATAAGTGACAACGAGATAAAAAGAGATACGCTGAAAGAGAATGTAAGACACAACAAAGCTCAGGAAGCAATAGACAGGAAAAAAAATGTGCCAAACAGCAATAATACGAAGTGATAATTATTATAACGAGTCATGACAAGAATGTTAGAGGACGTTATAATTTTTGTAACATTGTATTATAACAAATAATACGTTATGGATTTTGACAGCATGAATGATGGTTTGTTTGAAGGGCTAGAGATAGTTCCAGTAAGCCAACTAGAAGATTTAAAGAATAAAGGTGAGGAAGCTCCAGGAGCTACAGAAGATCCGAAAGGACCTGAAGCTAACAAGGAAGACACTAAGCCTGAAGGTTACGTAGAGATAACCCCAGTAAAAAGAGATGCTGCTCCAGAAAATACACCTACAGAAGGAACTCCTCCTGTAGAAGGGGCTAAACCTCCAGAAGAAGGAGAAGGTGCTAAAAACAAATATTCAGTATTCGCAAAAGAACTAGCAGAAATGGGAGCTCTTGGAGAATTTGAAGAAGGAGAGATTAAGTCGGCTGATGATCTTAAAGAGTTGGTTGAAAAGACTCTTGAGGAGAAGAAGAAAAAGTTTGAAAGTTCGTATGGAGACAAGTTCTCTGGTGCGAAGAAAAAGTTCTTAGAAATAGAATCGTCGTTTGACGATGAAAGTGTAGCGATAAACGTAGCTAAAGATTTAGCATTCTACGAAGACATTACAGATGATAAGCTTAAAGATGAAAAGGTAGCTGAACAAGTATATACAAAGTACTTGAAAGCAACTGGATTAACTGACGATCAAATCACTGAAATGGTAGACGATGCTAAATTGTTAGACAAATTGACTGATAAAGCTAAAAGTTCAGTAGAACCTTTAAAGACGATGACAAACGCTTTTGTAAAGCAACAAGCAGATGCTAAGAAGTTGGCTGAAGAAAAGTTTGAAAATTCTCAAAAAGAAATTGTTCAGAAGATAACAACAATGATTGATGAGAAAGATCACTTCATTGAAGGTTTAGCATTGAACAAAGTCACTAGAGATAAGATTAAGTCTAGTATGTCTGAAACAGTTCACGTTGGAGAAGACGGTAGAAAGTTCACTGAAATCGCCTACAAACAGAATAAGAATCCAGAAGGGTTCGCAACATTGATAAATTACTTGAACGTCTTAGGGGTGTTCAAACAAGATAAAAATGGAGACTTCACTCCTGACATCAGTAAGTTAATGAAGGTATCGAAATCTAAAGCTTCTAGCGAATTAGATTCATTACTAAATAGCTCTGATTCAGCAGAAGGATTCAAACCGAATGAAAGTAAGACAGTTGAGGATAAGCTTAGCAATCTTAGCAAGATATTCGGAGCAAAGTAAGGAATAGTTAATAATAATAATAAAAAAAGCAAATAATAACACAGTATGGCAAAATTACTTCCATTACAAATGTATGAAGCAGTTGATTACAACGGTTTAGTTACCGATAATCATTTTTATACGTTGTACCAACAACAGCCTGAGTTAATTGATACAGCTATTAGAAGCATCTATAAGAATAACCTTTCTGGTAAGCTTAGAGAGTTTGTATCAAGATTTCCTGTAAAAGAGGTTACTCAAGAAAACGGATTCTATCAGTGGATGCTGAAAGGACAAGAAGAAAAGAACATTCCATTAGAGGATGCAGAAACATTAACTGGAGAGTCAGTATCAGCAGGGAACTTCCCAGCAGTGATAGGAGCTCAAAGAGGACGTTTCATCTTAGTCTTTAAAGAAGGGCTTTTCGAAGAAACAAACGTATTAAAAGGAGAGGTAGATGATTACCACTTTTTAGTAAAGCGTGCTTACGGAGAAGATTCTTTGTTCAAGTATGAAGTAGAGTTATTGAACGCAAACTTAAGAATTGCCGTTCCAGTTCAAGAATTAGTAAGAGGTATTCGCTTCTCTAAATTCTATGGAGCTACTCCTTCAACGTTATCTTACCAAGGTGCTAAGCCTACATTTACGTCTCCTTGGAGAATGGAAAACAGACTTTCTCAAATGAGAATGGAGTATGAAGTTCCTGGTAACGTAATTAACAAAGGTGATAACGAACCTTTAGAATTTGGATTCTCTGCTGATGGTGGAAAGATTCAAGAAAAGGTATGGATCAACTATCAAGATATGGTTGCTCATCACCAATGTGAAGAGATGTTTGCGAGAATGCAAGTTTACGGTAAGCGTAACTGGGGTTCTGACCACAAGTACTTAAACTTTGACGATAAAACTAAATTTGCTATTGAAGCAGGTGCAGGTTTCTTCGAGCAAATCGCACCATCAAATCGTCACTACTATAACTCTTACGATTTAGATTTCCACATGGAGTTAATCCTGGATATGTCTATTGGTAAGATGTCTCGTGATAAACGTCACGTACATGTTATGACTGGTGAATGGGGAGCAATTGAAATCCACAAGCAGATTGAGGCTAAAGCTTCAAGTAGATGGACTATCATCAATCACGGGTTCGCTAGTAAGTCTACTAGTCCTAGTAATTTAGGTTCTAAGAACACGTTAGGATATGGATACCAATTCAACGAGTATGAGTACTACAATGGTATTCGTTTAACTGTTGAGATTATCGACTTCTTCGATGATGAAACTCACTTCTCTCGTAGACATCCAGATGGAAAAGGAACTATTGAATCACATAGAATGATTACAATGGGATTCGGAGAAGAAGCAGGTGTTTACAGAACGACTGCCAAAGGTTATGATGACCTAATCTGGAAGTACTTACCAGGGATGAGAGATCCGTTCTCTCCAGGTACTAAGAAGAACTCAGCGAGTTCATTCGCAGTATCGTCAGTAGATGGATACCAAGTGCACTTTATGAAGGCAGGAGGAATGATGATCGAAGATCCAACGAAAATAATTGACATGCAATTAGCAGTTTCTAATTTCTAAAAAAATAAACAAATGACAGCACAGAAAGATAGTTTAGATAAAGGAGATAACAAAGCAAAGGCAACTACTGAGAAGGTAGTTGCTTCTGCCCCAACTCCAGAGAGTACACCAGCAGCACCAATCGTAGCTAAAGAGCCGATAAAAAAGGTGAAGAAGTTGAAAAACTTTTTAGAGAACAGAATCGTAAAGATTGTTCCCGTTGCTGGAACAGGTAAGTGGTCTACATTACTAGTTAATGGTAAAGATGTAGATAACGAACCTTTCATATTAAAGAGAGCTAAACGTAGCTTTCAGTTACCATTCTTCAGACAAGGTGGTTTGTCCAAGATATTTGACAACTTTGAACAGTTCTATACTGTCCAATTTCCTAATGAAAAATTGACACAACAAGGATTCTTCGAAAAGATAATGGGTTGTGACATGGGAACTATGACAGTTCCTAATGAAATTAGTGGTATAAAGAATTTTTGGAAAACAGACGCTAGAGGAAGAGTTACCGTTACTAGAGAAGGTTTAAGACTAGATCTTTCAGACCCTCTTCACATGGTACACTATATGATACTTAAGAAGCAAGCGGCTATCGCTAGTTCTTGGGAGACTAGATTTGACGGAAACTTTGACTTCGCCATAGTCGATGAGAATAAAGTTCTTTCACAAAGACTTGAAGATTCTAAGAGCAAAGCTAAAGCATACGCTTTACTTGCTGAGCTAATGGGGTCAGATAGTAAGATGGTTAACTTCATCAAGTCTATGGGTAATAATATACCTGCTAGATACAACACTGATTACTTAAAGGACAAAGTAATGGCAACTCTTGAAAGAGACCATAACAAGTTCTTAGAAATCGTTGAAGATGAGTTGTTCGATGACAAGGTATTCATTTATGATGCTTTAAGAGTTGAAGCTATCAAGAAAGTAGCTGGTAATATTTATGCCTTGGATAACGGGAAGGAAGTAGGAGAGCTTAGAGATATGGCATACTTCTTAAGAGATCCTGAGAACCAAGAATTAAAAATGCAAATTGAAAACAGAATAAACCGTACAAGATAAGATGACTAGTAATGAAATGGCAGATGGATTAGAGCTTTTGCTCGATAGAGGTCATACCAATGGTTCGCCAGGGTATGAGGACTTCGAGTTGTCAAGCTTTTTGACTAATGCTCAGAATTATTTCATCAAACAACAGTACGACCATTTAAACAATAGAAAGGGTCAAGGTTTCGAAGAGACTGAAGCTAAGAACCAATCTATAGCAGAATTGATAAACTTCTTTAATTGCCCTGTGTCTGCTAGTCAGACTGGGGTACTTAGAGATGGTAGATTTTTCGACTTACCAGAAGATCTCATGTACACCATATATGAAGACGCTACTGTTAATAGAACTGATTGCGATGGAAATCCTTTAGTGATTGACGTTAAACCTACAGCTCATCACGAGTTTAGACGCTTGAAACGTAACAAGTACAAGAAGCCAAAACTAGACGGTTTAGAACCTTTGGTTTGGAGAATGCAGTACTCAAGACAAACAAGCAATATAACTAACTCTGGTACAGCTAGAAGGCATCAACTTGTTAGTGATGGAACGTTTACTATTACTGGATATAGGATTAACTATCTCAGTAAAGCTAGTCAGATAATTGTTGATAGAACAATACTGACTAACCAAAGAAATTGTATATTGAATGAGACTGCTCAGGAGATTATAATAGACATTGCTAGAGATTTAGTTCTAGGAATAATAAAAGAACAAAAGCAAGAGTACATACCTCCAATAAACACACTGGAGTAACGTTAAAAATTAATAATAAAAAAAACATAGAAAAATGTTAAGAAAACAAGATCATAATACTTATACGTTCATCGCAGGAAACGTAACTTCTTCAGGACTTGCGGTTGGAACTATAGTTACTCCATTCAACACCAATGCTGGAGAGGTAATATTAACGAACTTAGAGAACAAGGTTATCGCTGGTTATCCTGTAACAGGTCCAGTAAGGATTGTTCAATCACAAGGGCCTAACAAGGATTTAATCTTTAAGGACATCATGGATGTTGAGAAGACTGAAGTTTCTTGGAAGAATTACAGACCAGCAGTTCAACATGAAGTTGTTCTTGGATGGGATGGTACAGCAGGTTCTTTACCGTCAGGTAACAATACTTCTTACCACGTAAGAATAAACAAGCGCGACAATGATGCTGCCAACAGAAAGTTTCCTCAAACTGCTATAGCAGGTCAATACAAAACTGATAGTACTGCTTCTCAGTTAGAAGTTGCTCACGGATTAGCTGAACAGTTAGGTAGAAACTTAGCTTTAGAATCTTTAGGAATAGGATTAGGAGAGCAAAACTATTTGTCTGTTTCTATAACTTCAGATGCTACTATAATTGCCAATGCATTAGGTAATGCATCTGTAGCGTTCAATTCTACATTGGTACAATTCGCAGGTGCTATCACTGGTGCTCCTGCAGTAGGTAATGAGATTCAAATCTTAGGTGATTCTTACATCATCGACAGTATTGATTTAGTGAATAACACTATAACATTGAAGTCTCCTTATAGAGGGAACAGTGCTGCTGTAGTTGCAGTTGATGATGCCTTTGGTACGCCAGCAACAAACTACGGATTAAGATTCGTAGGAATCAGAAACTACTTTGATGTTAACACATTCAGAGATTACTACACGAATCGTTTTGAAGTTTACTTCTCTGACTCGTTAGTTAGACCAGCAGTTGTTGCTGCTTCTTACGAAGGTGTAGGAGAGTACGAAGATGTGGCGATGAATGAGTACTTATCTCATGGATTCGAAGGACAGAATCACATGTTGTCTACTCCTCCAACTGCTAGAGATCAAAACGTTGTAGCTTTAGCTACTTACGGAGTTTTACAACTTCGTTGGAGAGAAGAGCACAGAGACTTATTGTCTACTCAGAATGCAAAAGGAAGCGTATTGGTTTACTTCGAATTAGCAAACACTAATCCTGATACCTTAGTTGGAGCGAATGGAGGTGGAGTATTGCTAGGACAGTTTATTACTAACGCTGCTTTAGCTGCAAGAGGACTTGTTCCTACAAGCTTAAACGAGTAAGACGTAGTAACATACAATTTTAAAAATCTTGAAAAGGGTGGGGTTAGCTGTCGATCCCATCCTTTTTTTTTATAAATTCGTAATATGAAAAACATTTTTGCAAAAATACGAGGATTCTCTGGAACACCAGTTAATTTTCAACCAACGAGATGTGAAGGAGGAACTATATCTGGAATAGGCTTAACGCTTGAGTCAGGTCAGATTTACCCAGTAGATTCAACCGGTCTATTCATACCGTTACCATATAATTGTACGATGTGGATTAACACAGGAGGTAACATCCGTGTAATACCAGCATCTAACATAATGCATCCTAGAGGTTCTGTATTATTTAAGAACTGTCAAGGAGATTTCCATAGAGTTATAAAAGGAATCGTAATCGCAGACACAACTGTAACAGAGGTAGTATTAGACTACACCGAACCAACCGATAAAAGAAAATACTAAGATATGCCGTTAACTTCAGGAATTACACCCGCAGCAGGTGGAGGAGGTGGAGCTGTCACAGGAACAGGAGCAGGCTCTTGGTCTATTGATTCAGCTGGGACACCTATATACACAATAACAAACTTAGACGGGACTACTAGTCACTTGACAGGCCCAGGAGGAGCAGCTATAGTTCCAGTTGGAGCATTGTCCCCACCTTTGCCAACTACAACTCCAACAACGGCATTTACAGGTCTTACGGATCAAGGGCCAGGAACTTGGAGTCCATTAGCTACAACTGAATCATACACCATTAGAGTTATAACACTAGCAGCTGCAATAACATTTGCTGACGATGATGGTAATACTGTGACACTACAGAATGGTGAATCTTTTTCTTGGGAAAGACCTAGAAACGCTACAACAACAAGTACAGCTCCAGTATTAACAGTAGGTGCGGGATCACTAGTAAGAATCGTTTATGCAAGAACTTAAAAAAAGGATTATGATTGAATTGAAATTAACAGAAGGAGAAGTAAACATTGTAGGGCAGGCTTTATCAAGTTTACCTTATAGTCAAGTTGCAGAATTAATCAGCAACATTCAAAATCAGATTAACGTACAAGAAACAGAAAACAAAAAAGAAGAATCATGAGAGCAGTATTAAGAACACTATACGGTGTTGAAAAAGACAAACCAGGAAAGTTAGAAGGAGGTACGATGTATTTAGCAACAGATACAGGAAACATCTTTATCTACGATGAATCAGGCTTTCCTACTATCTTTGATGGAGGCCCTACAAGAACAGAGGTGTCTAAAAGCCAGTCAAAGGTTAACTTCTCAACTATATCTACTATCCCTGCATTAAACGGGTTAAGCGCTATAGACATAGGAACAGCCTTAGTAAATGGGAATCAAAGAGAAGGAGTGCCTATTATGTATGCTATAGCTCCACCACCAATTGGTACTGTAGCTGAACCAGAATTTCTTGCTGGAGATGGAAGAACATTCACTATTTTGAAAGATGGTGTTACAAGTACGTCTAATAATTTACACGTAGAAGTAGGTAGAACTGTTGCATTTGCGATAACTGCTGGGGTAGAAAACTCTATAACAGCTATATTTTTATAAACCACTAAAAGTGAAAAAGAAATGAGTACATCAAGTTCAGTAAATATTATACAGGTACAGACACCTATAAATTTAACACCTAACTCTGTCTTAGCTACAAACGGAGTTCCAGCAGTAATACCTGCAGGTGTAAAGTCATTCTCTGTAGCAAATTTAGGAGACGGAACAGGGGCTTTTGGAGATATAGCTTGTACCGGAGGATATGTAGCTACAATTCCAGGAGCAGTATCTACACAAGATTTTTCAGTGAGTGATGACGTAGACAATGTATCTCCTACATCTATTACAGTAACTCCTGTAGCAGGTCAAACAGCTTTCGTTAGCTGGTTATCATAATTTATTAACCAATCAATTAGAGGAGATAAAAATGTGTCCTCTTTTTTTATATATTTGCAATATGGCGAATACTTCAACCGAAATAAGAACTCCTCAAGGAGGAGGAGAGAACCTTGACGAGACTCTAGATATTGGAAACTTTACTGGAGGTCAACATATAATTGTTTCTAATGGAGACAGAATACAGGATACTGCTGGAGTTTCTTTTATAGATCCTAGAAGTGGAGGTGCATCTGGATTAACTTCAATCTCAGGAGACCTGCTTGTAGATGCAAATACTAATAGAGTAGGAGTTGGAACTGCACCTACTACTCACAAATTTGAAATATTCGCAGAAGCAGGTCAACACGTATTTAAAGTAGGAGACGAGACTAAGGACAACTACTTCAATATGAATAGTGTTGGAAGATCACATTTCTATGCTTCAGGTTCAACTGGAGGATTGTCAATAGGACCTAGTGAGGGGCATGCAAAAATAAATGGAGCTGCTTTATCAGTTACAGGTGCTTTTTCTACCTCTACTAATGCTTCTTTCGGGAATGCATCATTGGTAACTTCAGCTATAACAGCTCCTATAAATTGGTACTTAAAGATAGATACTACAATACTTAGAGATTCTAACTTTACAAACTCTACATATCTAGCTACTAGAAGTAGTAAGTTTGACATAAGAGACGCTACTAATGCATATACTTTTGCTACTATACAGAAGCAGGTAGACGACACTACAATATTTCTTTTAAACGATGCTTCTTCAGTAACCAATCTCCAGAAGACCTCTACTATAAGGATGGATTCTGAGTATTGGACAGGAGCTACTAGGATGTCTACTACTAATGAGATTAAAGCTGTATCTAATACAGATGGTACAGTAGAACAACAAGTGTTAATAGACGGAGCTGTAAAAACAACTGTTCATAGAGACGGTCAATTCCAATTGAATAACGTATTTACTGTAGCTACAGCTTTAGCTTTAACTGCTAGAAATGGTAGTGTTATAGTAGTAACAGATGAGTCAGGAGGACATACTATTGCTGTGGGTGACGGAACAAACTTCAGAAGAGTTTCTGATGGAAATATAATTTCATAAACATTAAAATTTTAAGACAAATGCCTAATATAACTAATTACATTACAGTATTCGACGATGGATCAATCTCGACTTCTACAACTTGCCCTTGTGACAATAGCGGAGGGTCTAACAATTCAGGAGGAACAAATGAACAGCCAATATACAAGGAAATAGATGTTGCTTGTGTAGATGCATCTACTCGTTTATCACCTTCATTATGGAAGCCATCTGACGTTAATACTCTTGGACATTTAAACAGAACTGGATATGGAGGTGTATTGATTGCTAATTTAAATGAGAAAAGTATTGACTTAGTACTTCCTTATATGGTCGTAATAGGAGATTCTATATCAGAAGGACATCCTACTTTGCACGGAAGATTACATCCAGCAGCAAATATTTATGATCCATTAAACATTTCTGAGCCAGGTCAATTGAGCTATGAGTTAGCACAACACTGGAACATCCCTATAATCAATCAAGGTATAGGTGGTCAAACTACTCAAATGGTTCGTAACAGATGGAGCAGAGATGTATTAGCTATTGATACAAACGTAGGCGATGGAAGAGGAACAAGGACTTTAGACTTTGGAGGTCAAAAGCCTACAGCAGTTTTCTTACATTGTGGAATAAACGATGTGTTTCATAACACTCCTTCGCAAACAATAAAGAACAATTTTGAGTTCTTTGCTCAAAGCTGTTTAGACAATAATATAGATTTGGTAGTAGCCAATATTGGTTCTCATGCCGCTTATAATGCTACTAGAGAAGCTAAGGCTTTAGAAATCAACACTTGGCTTGAAGGAGATTTTAAGACTAATAATCCACAAGTAACGATAGTTGACTACTTGGATTGGTCTACCGGAGGAACTAGAAACTACTCAACATTGAGAGCTAATAGCTTTGCTGATGATGTACATCCTAGTCCTGCTGGGTATGCTGACTATGCTACTCATATCGTGAATAGCGTAAATCTTCCTTTGAATGTTTCAAAGCTTAAGTTAGGGTATAAGTTACAGTTGAATGTAGAGCCTACAAAGTTTGATAGAATTTCTGAGTTCTCTATGAATGGTCAGAATTTTACAATGACTGGAGTTGAAGAAGACGAAGTACAGTTAGGTGCTTTAGTAAACAAAGACAATCCGATTTACAGAATTGACATATTAAATGTAGCTCCTGTCACGTTAGTTGCTGGTGCTAGATACACAGGTATAGCTGTAGCAAAATCGGTTTTAGAAAATTAATAGAACATGGCAATAACATCCGTAACAGGTGGATCTGTATTAATTCAGACACCAGTGCATTTTAAAGCTATAGATTTAGCAGAGTTAAATGCAGCTCTTCCAAATCCTGCTTACAATGATAAAACATTTAGATTTAATAATGGAAATTATGCTTATGTAAATATTGATGGGCTAGTATCTGAAAGCGTTAGAGAGATTAGTGTGGCTTCTGTAATCTCACCTACAGGGTTAAACATTTCTTCTAGCTCTATAACTCCAATTTCTTTTTCGAGTCATCAGGATGACTACGATCCAGCTGGTACAGGAAATCTAGATAATGTAACTATAGTATATCTTTCTTCTACTTCAAATAATAGAAGAATAAGAGGGTTAGTTCCTGCCAATACCAGTCAACCAGTTTTCTTTTTCAATCAAGGAAATTTCAATATTAACCTTAGAAATCAAGATTCTAACAGTCTTGCTATACATAGATGGGACATAGGTTCGAACATGAATGTACCTTCTAAGACTGGGTTCATGGCAGTTTACAATACAAATATAAGCCGTTGGCAAAAAATATTATAATATGTTACACTTACACAGAATAATTCCAGCAGGAAAAACATATTCAGCTTTAATAGCTGAAGATCCAAATGTAAAATTTGAGTACTTTACTTCTGAAAACCTATCAGAACCTAACTCTATGTTAGTGGATTCTATAGAAGAATGGTTTAAAAATTTCAATAATTCAATAGAAGAATATAGCGTTGCTAAGCAATGGTGTAAAGACTATTTAAATACTAACGGTTGGGCTTTACTAACAGACGGAGATAAAGATGCATTGATTGCCTTAGACCTTTCTTCTGATACTGATTCTGTTCCGTACTTGATGGGTAAAGGTTACTCTTTAGAACAAGCCAGAGAAACTCTTTTAGTAGCTTTTTCAAAGGATCACATTAAAAACATAGAGGCTTGCTCTAAAAGGATGAACGATGAGTATTTATACTTTATAATAGGAAAGCATCTACCTTTAGGAGAAGCAGCTTCTTTTTTCTCTTTAACGCAGAATCTTTCTGCTGCTTATGAACGTCAAGCACTAAAAGGTACTGTAGACAGCCCAGGTATGGGAGTTGGATTTTTCGACTTTATAGAAGACACTCCAGGAACAGTATACGCAACGGTAGGGCTTGACTCCCAAGGCTTTTTAGGAAATGCTGGTGATGGGAACATGAGTCCTCTTAGAGAAGATTTAATGAAATGGTTTAGATACGGAGTAAAAGTATAAAAAGATGGCAAAAGGAATATTTTCATTCACAGAAATGGCGTTAAACGTCACTTGCTCAGGGGCAAGAATATATTACGAAGAAGAGTTAAAAGTAGTTGACTACATCAAGGTAGAGAAGAAGTCTAGGCAATTGATAGTGCATTGTGTAGATGGAACAGTGTTTCCTTGCTCTGAAGACGAGCTTTTTGAATTTGAGGTGAACAACAATAAAGTTTTAAGAAAGTCCAATAGAGGCAGGCTCAGAGGGAAAGATCATTGGGGAACTGTAGAAGTAGAGAAATAATTTCTATATTTGCAATAATAAAAAACGACTATGAAAAAGATTATCCATACAACATTCCTATTTTTAGGCTTCAGAGACTACAATGATTTTTTAGACAGCTTATTCCATAACACTAAAGGGATATTGGCCACCTCTTCCGTAATACTAGCTACACTAGCCTACTACTTTGAACAGTTTGTGGGCATAGAGTCTGTAGTAGGAGTGGTAATGTTAGGGTTGTTTGCTGTAGAAATGTGGTCTGGAATCAAGGCTTCAAAGAAAGAAGGAAAGCCTTTTGAATCCAATAAGTTTCAGAGGGGTTGGGTAAAGCTATTTGTGTACATGTTGATGATTGGGTTCGCTCACGTATTAGCAAACAACGTAAAGATTAAACCTATATTTGGTGTAGAATTCAATTATTATGAATGGTTGCACTATGCCTTCTTCAATTTTGTACTGATAAACTTTTTCATATCAAACATAGAGAACTTTATTCGTCTCGGATGGGATGAATTTATGCCTATACTTAAGAAAGCAAAGTCTTGGTTAAACATTAAATTACCGACAGATGAAAAAAAAGATTAATTCAATAGTAATATCTGGCGGAGGCTTCAACGGAGCTTTTGCTGTAGGTGTAGAATCTATCAGAAGAAGAAGCTACGACTTATACGTAGGCACTAGTACAGGAGCTTTGGTATGTATTATGATCGCTCAAGGAAAGAACTCTGAAGCTAAAAAGCTTTTTCTTTCTTCTACTAACAAATCTATATACGATAGAGCACCATTTGATAGTAGCGGAGAGCTTAGAAAAGGTGTTCTAGCATGGAACTTTGTAATGGAGAATCCTATTGGAACTACTAACAAGCTACTAGAAACAATACGAAGAGAGTACACTCAAGAGACTCACAGAAGACTCAAGAAAGAAGGCAAAGAGATTGTTGTAGTAGTAACAGACATGAGCACTAGTAAATCCCTATACAAGTCTAACATGGACCACAACTGGAAGGAGTTTACAAAGTGGGTTTGGATTTCGACATTAGCATATCCTTACACAGCTACAGAATTTGTAGATGGTGTAGAATACGGAGATGGAGGGTTTTCTACTTCCTTGCCGATAGATTACGCTATTCAGAACTCTGATATAGTAAGAGCTATTGTTCTTGATGAGGAAGATCCAGTACACGATTTCAGAAACGACAACATTATACAAGGGATACTTTCAATTCCTAGATTGCTTTTTAGAGCGAATCTTATCAAGGATATTCAAGACGGAAGAGACGCAGTAGAAGACGGTAAAAACGTTGAAATGATCTTTATGAAAAAGAAGTCAAGCATACAGCCAATGATATTCAAACCTTCGGAAACTTACAAATCATACGTACAAGGTACAGAAATAGGAATACTACATGACTGAAGAAGAAGTTTATAAAGGAATTAAAAAGTTTTTCAGTATAGAGGAACTAGTAGGTCCAATAGTCTACAAAAAGTATGGAGAAGCTGCTTGGAGGTTTCTATGTCCCAGGCTACTTGAGACGATACTTATACTCAGAAAGAATTTGAACCTACCTTTCACAGCTAACACTTGGAAGAAAGGTGGTATATACGATGAGAGAGGACTTAGGGATAACATGACTGACGTCCTGAAGAACAGGACAAAGAAAGGGAGATTATACTTATCTGCTCACATAATGGGTAAGGCGTTAGACTTCAAAGTAGAAGGTATGACAGCTGAACAAGTTAGAATGTGGATTGTAGCTAACGAAGATTTATTCCCTTACAGATTAAGACTAGAACATAACAAGAACGGTAAGCCAATATCTTGGGTACACCTTGACGTTCATTGTGATATTGATAATCCAAAAGTGTACCTTTTTGACGTATGAGAGCAAATTTATTATTAGCGTTACTATTATCTGTAATGTCATTCTTTGTGGTTTCACAGATTAACTCCTGCAAAAGGGATCATTCTGAGACTATAGAGAAAGAGGTTATTCGATATGTACACACTTCAGATACTGTAACAAGAGTTGACAGTTTTATAGAATACAAAGAAGGCCCTACTAGGTATGTGTATCTAAAGCCTGATACCGTGTACTTGGATTCGAATCAATACATGAATTACACGTATCATGTTATGAAGCCAGATTTAAAAGCTAACTTTACAGCTGTAGTGGATGGAACAATAGTGGAAAGCAATTTCAATTACAGTGTAATGTGTCCTGTCAAAACAATAGAGGTTGAGAGGGTAGTAACAAATACTGATTCTCTAATAATTGAAAAGTATATTTCAGCAAAGAAGAATATGTTATTTGTAGGTGGATCAGTAGGATTCGATAGTACAGTAACGAAGATTGGACTGAATGCTACAGTGAAGCTAAAGAACGACATGCAGATATTTTATCAGCACAACATAAGACTTAACAGCAATAATGAACATGAGGCAGGTATAAAGCTTCCTCTAAAAACGAAATTTTAATGTTTGTACCAAAAATAGAAGTAAGAGGTAATGACGATAGTAGCACTATAGAGATATTTGATGTCTCTGGATTGCTTACTGGTGGAGTTACTGACGGATGGGGTTCTGCAGGGTATTGTAATCCAGCAGATCCAGCAGCAGGAACTGGAAACGTAACAGGTATTTCGATAGATATATTTGATACCAATCCAGCAATAAGAGTATTAATAGAAACTATAATTGTTCCTATAGCTAATCTTCCTGCGACACCTACAGATAGATTCTCTTTAGGAACATTTCCTTATGCTCATGGAGATGGAGACTACGAGGCTGAAGCTACATATACGTTTGACACAGCGTGTACACCTACATCTGCAGCATACAAGTACAGCTTATTGAATCCAGCATTCTTGTACCAAGTTCCACTACCAGAAACATCTCTTACTATATGTATGGCTAGTACTTGCAACAAGTTGAACATTAAGGAAACTACTTCTATAGACGGAGGTTCTCCTGATAATGATAACGGATGGACTATTAATCCTGGTACTTATCCTTTGAATGGCTTCACTGTATTAACAAAGCTATATATAGAAGTTAAAGATATTAATGGAAACGTTGTAGACACTATAGTATTGGTAGAGAAAACGCTTAATCTTACTACATTTGTAGTAACTACTGTTACAAACAATTGGCCTACAACTCATACTGGGTCTTTTGACTTGCCAGAACATACTTGGGGTCAGACAGATGGATACTATGAGTTCGCCTACAAGATGGATGTATATAGATACCATCAACCAGCATACACTAGAACACTACTTACTCAAAAGAGATTCTTCTACTGCAATGCTCAGAACTGTATAGATGGTCTTTGGGCTAAATATGCATCTACAGATAAGTGTTCTGATACTGCATTCAAAGCTTTAGAAGACAAAGTATTAGAAGCACAATTACTATTGGACGGTGTTAAAGCAGGTCTTACTTGCTTGAGTGTAACAGATAGTTCAGAAATTATAACAACTTTAAACAAAATCTGTGGATTCTTTACTGAAGACTGCGGATGTAGCAACTAAAAATATGGCAGAATCATGTGACGCTTGTGGAAGAACAGGCATGGACCTTACAAACATAAAAGGTGATAAAGGAGATACTGGAGCCGTAGGAGCACCAGGAACGAACGGAGTAAATGGTACTAACGGAACGAATGGGACAAATGGCAGAAGTATATCTACTATTACCCATGTAGGTAATCAATGGATAGTAACTTTTGATGATGCTACCACAACAAGTTTAACAGAGCCTCTGGTAGGTGCTTTTTATGCAGCTTGGGCTGATGACGCAGCTGGAAACGGCTTCACGTTAGCTCCTAGCAATACTGGATTTATGGCTTTAGTAACTACTATATCAGGAGGAATACCAGTAGCTTCTGATTTTGCTGGTCAATACTTTATGATTAATCAGCCTACTCTGGAGTTTAAGCAGAATACAAACGCTGACTTTTCACATAATACAGTTACTGCAGACGTGAATGAAGCTTTAGGAGCTCCATATACTGCTCCTACTATACCGTATGCTTTTTTAAGTACTCCTGGTGCAGAGTTTGAGATTGAGATAGACTGGCTTTCTATCCCTACAGTATTAACGAGTAGTCATATTTTAAACGGAGACTTGAACGGAACAGCTTTTCAGACTGGTGTTTTAAATGCGACGGATGCATCTATGCTTAAGACAGTTATAAAAGCTCGAATGAGTACAGCTACTACAGCTACAGGTACAGTTACAACAACAGTTCATAATCCAAACTTAGCTCCTTGGACCACAGATCCATCAGGTGTATCGTCTCAATTGCTGAACATACCAATAAGTGCAGACCTTGTAATGTCGTTAACTAGTGTTTTCGCTAAATCGGGAAATCCAACTTTAACAGTTAGGTCTATATTTGTAACAGCTTATAACAGTGCTAAAACAACTATATAATGGGAATAGATATATCTACAGTAGAATGTTTGAATAAGCATAGAGTGATACTGCAATGTAGGTATGCTTCTATGGTGTTGAAACATATAAAAAAAATGAAATATGGAGTTTCTTGTGATAACTTACTTAAAGACATTAGGATTACAAACGGACTTATCAGTAGTGCTAATAGGTACGATTCAAGAGATATACCGTTATCAACAGCTACTTATAATAAAACCACTAAGGCTCAATTGAAGTGCGTTATAGAAAAGGCTTATAGTATTCTTAAAAGAAACGAGTAAAAACATTATATTTGACGTATGGTTACAATAGACACATTAACGTCTCAACTTGATGAAGCATTAAATATCAATCAGGTGGAGACCACATTTTCCAGAGACTATCAAGTAGATCTTATTAATCAACAACGTGTTTTATGGATGCGTAACGAATACAATAAGAACAAAAGAAGTATTGACCCAAACGTCATACAGGACTTAAGGTGTATAGAAATGGAAGTTGTTAATTCTGCGGAATGTTGTGGAGAAGTGATTCCTGTAGGTTGTAAAATATTGAGGTCTAAAGAAATCATACCTAACTCGATAGAGTTTTATAGCTCTAAAGCACTGACTGATATAGGACCTGTAGATATAATAGCTAAAAGGTTTAACTTTGTAAATTACAAAAGGATAGAGTTTCTAGCTAAGCCCCTATATGGAAAGGCTCAAACTTACGTGTTTCTTTACAATAGGAGGCTGTATATGTATTCTCTTGACGAAAGATTCTTAATGATTGAGAAGATCAAGTGTAGAGGAGTATTTGAAGATCCTTTAGAGGTTATGAGGTTCAATAAATGCGGGTCTTTAGATCCAACTGTTGTTTGTGAGAACTACGAAGAAGGATATCCTTTAAATATGTGGATGTGGGAGTACATGAAACCTATAATAGTAGAGCAGATGATGAGAAAGCAACTGACTGGAAAGGATGAAATGAATGATTCACAAGACGTAAAAGCTTAATAGAAAGTATGACAGCAAGAAAATTAGCAGAAAAGATAGATTTTAAGAAGTCTCATATACTAAAGAGGTATCCAAAAGAGGTTAAGAACCCTATGCCTCGTTCAGACTTCGCTTCATTAATATCAGAAGTAAACAACAGATGTATCGAAAAAGTAATAACAGAAGGTAAGAAATTCATCATACCAAGCTTAATGACTGTAATGGTAGAAATGAGAAAAACTACATATACAGATAAGGAAGGAAATTTCACTACTAAGTATCTTTATCCAGATTGGGGTAAGACTTGGAAGTTTTGGCATGATAAGTATAAAGGAATGACAAGAGAAGAGATTGTCGCTATAAAAGATAAGAAAGTTTTGTTCTCAGATAATAGTTCTAATGATGGATACTATTATAAGATGAGAGCAACTCTCAGAAACGGAGTAATAAAGGGTAGTGCTTTTTATAAAGTTGTACCTGTAAAAGGGTTTAGACAGAAGTTGTCCAAACACTTAAAAACTCCAAATGGAAAAAATACCGTATATTTCACTGAGCAATGACACTAATACCAAAAGAATCACCAATGGCTAAAAAAGAATATAAAAGATGGGAGAAGTCTATAGAAGAAGATGGAAACCGAGAAACTGTAGTAGTAGAGCAAGTTGAAAATGGATACATAAAGACTATTTCTACTGAAGGAAAGAATGCAGATGGAGAATGGGAGTATAACACTAAAAAGTATATCTCAGAAACTAATCCAATGGAAGAGCTATCTTTAGCGGATAAGCTTGCTAAATTTATGAAAGAAGGAAATCTATAATGGAGAATGGAAGATTAGTTAGCTACCAATCTATTGTTGATAAATACTATAGAGATAACTCAGGACTGAACTATACCATGTCCAACGAAGAGGCTATGATATGGCTATTCGAATTCATGGCTGCAACTAATAGTCCGTTAGTATTAACAACGAAGATAGAAGCTATAGAAATAAAAGATGCTAGAGGTTCTCTACCATCAGACTTAAGCTTGATAGTTCAGGCTGCTTTTGCGTATGGTTCTGCTGAAGATATTAACTGCGGCAAAGCGAAGCTACATCCTATGAGATGGGCTACTGACAAGTTTCATACAAACTATCATTGTAGTGATGCTGATTATAAATGTCCTAGTTCATTAACATACCAGGTTAATAGCAATTACATATTCACATCTCAAGACAAAGGTTATGTTATACTTTCGTATAAAGCTCTACCAACTAACGATGAAGGAGATCCTATGATTCCTGCTGATCAACAATGGATACAAGGAGCTACTAGTTTTATAGCTCATAAGGTTGCGTCTATACTTTGGCAAAGAGACGATTTAAGCGATGGTAAATACTTCCACTACGAAAGAGAAAGAGATTGGTATTTTGCTCAAGCAGTTAACTACTCGAAGATGCCTTCTTTAGATAGAATGGAAGGATTCAAGAACGATAGAACTTCTATGATTTCTGAGATAAACGACCACTCTACATTCTTTAAGAATATGCAAGCTCCTGAAATTAGGCACTGGCGCAAGAATGTAGACGGATCATAAATACAAAAACATGCAACAAACTATTAATACATTCAATGGAGGAATGGATAAGGATTCTTCTGTTAATTCAGTAAAGAATTCTACTTATTATCACGCAGAGGATATTAAAGTTATTACTACAGATGGTGATTCAAACCATTCTGTCATAAACTTTAGAGGTAATAGTTTGAATATTACTCTTCCAAATACTAATGAGAAAATTATAGGATCTGCACATATACGAGAGCAGATTATTCTTTTCACATCTACCGTAGATACACAAGTCGGAGGACATGGGTACATCTACAGAGTTGACTACGATACTGATTGTGGAGCGACTCTGAATCTAGTGTACGACCATCCAGACTTGAACTTCTCAGCTTTTCACCCAATAGAAGCTGTAGGTAGATGGGAAAATGAGTGTACTAGAAGGGTAGTGTTTTCTGACTACAACGAAGCTACTCGATCTATTAATATTTCAGATCCGAATTTTGGTACTGGTGCTTACACTGGACCAACTTCTTATGGAGGTATAACTCCAAGCGACTTAGACATACATCCAGATGCTACTCTATTGAACCCTGTATTAACAAACATTATCGGAGGAGGTAACTTAGCTGCAGGTGTATATCAGTACGCCTATAGATTACTTAGTGATGACGGGAAGCAAACTATCATTGCTCATGCATCAAAGCTTATACCCCTATACCAGGGTACTGACAACACCAACACTTCGGATATAGAAGGTAGTGTAAGAGGTACTAATACTGGAAAGGCGATACAAGTAGATATTGATTTGTCAACTATTAATGTGAGTAATTACAGTACACTTACTCTGATAAGAATCTTTAAGGATACTTACGGAAATGCTCCTGTTATACATCAGATTGATACGGTAAATGTTGACGGAGGAACAGACTATACAGTTACTGACTCTGGTAATGAATCGAATGCGATAGCAATAACTTTTGCTGATTACGTTCAGAACTTCTATCCTTTTCACACTAACAAAACATTTGAAGTAAAAGACAATATCCTGTTAGCATCAAATATTAAAGAGGACTGCTTCGAACCGACTTGTATAGATACTGATGACTTTGTAACATTGAGATACGCCTTTGGTGGTGTGCCAACTGCAAGTCATCAAACATTCATGCAAGCGACTCATGGACTTACTGCTCGTGAAGCTTTGTATAGCAATCCATACAATGACGATTCAGGAAGAGCAAACGGATCGAATCCTACTGGAACTATAAATGACTGGTCAACCTCGCATCGAAGATACAGGTTTAGATTGGATAATCAGCTTGGAGGTGAAAGTCCAAACGGTTATGTAAAATATACATTTAAGAACGAAGAGTTCTTGTTAGATGATGGGTTGAACAGTCAATTTGGTTCTACTCCTTTTGGAGATGGGACATTTAATATCAGTTCTGAATACACACACGTTAGAAAGCGTCATGACAATTTCGCTTCATCATACATTGCAGGTCATAAGACCGGATATAAACGAGGAGAAATCTATCGTTTTGGAATAGTATTCTTCTCTAAAAAGGGTACAGCGTCATTCGTATATTACATTGGTGATATACGTATGCCGTCTGTTACGAATGCTCCTATAACAGAAGTAGATGCTTTTGGAAATGTAAAAGGTTTTACTCTTGGAGTTGACTTTGAGATTGCACTACCAGCTTGTCTTACTGCTCAAATATCAGGGTACAAAATTGTTCGTGTCGATAGAAACGTTCAAAATTCAACAAAGCTTTACCAAGGCGTAGGTGTCAAATACTACACTCACGGAGGAGTCAATTTCACACCCCCATCTATAGGAAGTAGATTTACAATGTCTTCTCCTAACAATTACAACGGAGGAACTTCTAATTCTGACATGATCTCTTTCTTTAGTCCAGAGCAAACATACAATGCTTTTACTTCTGGATTTGTTGACGGTAATGATGTTATTCGATCTGTAGGATTGTACAACAATATAAGTGCTGAAGATGTTGCTTCAGGAGGAGCTTCTACCACTCCAGGAGAGAACCCTGCAAACCCTGGGTATATAGGTGGACAAGAAGTTGTTGATAAAACTAGAGTTGCTGGAGGGCTTCCTGGTTTTGCTGGAGTAGACAATACCGCTATAATAACAGGATTCGTTAGAACTGGTGGAGGACAAGGAGACTTTGCTCTTCAAAACGTGAATACTCAGAACTTTAGAAACTATGGTATCTATGGTGCAGGTGGATTAGCGGTAGATTCTTCCGACTATACTCAAGGAGCTTTCCAAGGTACAAATCTTACGTTAACACTTAACCACCAGGGAGCAAATGTATTCAGCACCCCTGTAGCAGGTGGAGTAGCTAATACGGCTTATGTTCCAACCGCAAATCCAGGAAACTTCACAAGAAACATTTTGGAGTACCAAAGGTACGTTACAGAACAATACGGAGGAACTGGTCCAGAAAAGGTAGCGTCGAATGTATTTATACCTTGTACTCACCTTTTACGAAATGGAGCAACTACAACTACTGTATTCGGAGGAGATATATATGTAGGATACTTTGACTTCTTAAGATTGTTCTGGGATAGCTTTGCTCAAACAAGAGGACTATCTGCTAACGTGACTGACGATAATGACTCCTACTTTGAGGTAGCTATGATACCTGTGGAATCAAGAATCAATCTGGAGCTTACTCATGGGAACACCTACAACAAAGGCAATTCTTTTGACCATGATGATGATGGAAATCCAGATGGCTATAGACGAGTTGAGACTGGAGGTACTGAAGGAGATATGTTCCTATACAATACTGTATATTCCGAGGTAGATAGAAACGTTACGTACTTTCCGAAACCTATAGAATTTAGCGATTGTTCTTGTCCTAAGACTCAAGATGTTAGAACATTTATATCTGATGCAAAGATTAATGGAGAGACTGTAGATTCTTGGTCGAAATTTAGAACAAACAACTATTTAGATGTTGACACTAAGTACGGACCAATCAATAGGCTTTTAAATCTTAATGATGAGATTTATTACTTACAAGACAGAGGATTTGGAAAGTTCTTGATTAATGAAAGAGCATTAGTAGTTGCTTCTGATGGAGTATCTACAGAGCTTGGTACAGGTCAAGGATTGCGAGATTATGGATATATCTCGACAAAACACGGATGCATACATCAATGGGGAGCTCTAGCAACCGACAATAGTATTTGGTATTTCGATGCTACTCATAGAAAGATGATGAGGTTTACTGGAGGAGGAAACGGACCTATAAGCGACTTAAAAGGTTTTCATGGATTCTTCAACAGAACACTACATCAAGATGTCTTACTGACTAAATCTGACGGCGGAGACAATCCGTTGCTAGACAAAGGAGTTCATTGTACTTATGATACGAAAGAAAAGATTGTTGTCTATACCTTTTTAGGGGTTGAAAAAAGAAGCAATGGAGACACGAGCTCTACCAAGCCTATATTGGCTGGTACGACATTGAATCCAGGAGAGCACATAGTTATAGATGGTCAGCTGGTTCAATACACTGGCAATACCACTCAAACTTTTAATGCTGGATTCACTTGGCAACAATACCTAGATGACAGTGCTATAACGAACCCTCCTTACTTAGTTAATAGAAGAACTGGATACACAATGGCTTTTAATGAAATGAATGCCGCATTCAACTCTTTCTACAAGTTTAGGCCAAACATTTACGTCAATAACAACGGAACTATTTTCTCTCCTAACCCAGAGAACAATACTCAAGTGTATAGACACGGCTGCGGAGAACATGGAGTATATTACGATAACGATCCGGTAGAGTCTATGATTAGTATCGTAGTTAACGAAAGGTCTGACTACAACAAGATACTCAGATTTATAGAGTTTAACTCTAAAGTTAATATGCTGCATGACAAAGGAACGTTTTACGATGAAGATTTTAACGGAGTTGTAAATCCTTTAATAGAATCATCATTAAGAAATGAAACAATTTCTGCAGTTAGAGTGTATAACGATAATCAAGACACAGGGAAAGTAGATCTTTCTCAGACTAGACAGATAAGAGGAGTAACAGTAAACAAGTACATAGAAAGAAGGTTTGACAAATGGAGACTAAAAATTCCAAGAGACAATCAGTTAACGGACAATAGACCATCTCACAGTAATGTTGGGAAGTCAAGAATGCGTTCAACATACTTCGTAGTAGAGTTTTACTTTCAAAATAATAACAACAAGACATTCAAGATGGATAGAGTATTATCGTACTTTGACTTTCAGATGTTTTAATTTTTAATATATTTGCAACATGGCTAACAATTTAAACGGTATCTACAGAGGAGGTCCAGGAGACAAGAATAAGAAGAAAAAGAAAGTTTACACTGGAATACCAGCTGAGGATCAAGATTTTCCTCTTATTGCTCCTATAAATATAGATGTAATGCAAGGAGGGCTTGACACTTTAGCTTTGCCTCAAATGGGCGCGATGCCTGAAATTAACAGAATGCCTTTACAGCAACTAGCTTATGGTGGAGGTATGGACAAGAACAACGCTAACCTTATTGGTAGTTTTGGTCAAGGAGCTATTTCTGGAGCGAGTGCAGGCGCAGCTTTAGGGCCTTGGGGTATTGCTGGTGGAGCTGTTCTTGGCGGATTAGCTGCAGGACTTGGAGCTCATGCTGAGAACCAACAGTCCAAAGAACTAGAAAGTTTAAATCTAGCCAATCAAGAAAAACAAAACAAATCTCTAAGCCTAGAACAACAAAGGTTGTATCAACCGACAAGCGTTATTACAAACGTAGGTCAAGGAGGGCAGTTTGCTATGGGTGGAGGAATGTCTCAACAAGGAGCTGGAGGTATGGAAGATCTTGTATCTTTTGACGCTGGAGGTTTACACGAACAAAATCCTTTAGGAGGAGTACCTATGGGTAACGGAAATTCTGTTGAACAAGGTGAGACTGAGTACACTCCAGAGAATTATGTGTTTTCTGACAGGATACTTATCAATAAACAATTAGCAGGAGAGTTTAAGATTCCAGAGAAGTTTGTAGGAAAGTCATTTTCAGACTATTCTAAAGAGCTAGATAAAAAGTATTCCATGAGAAAAGGTGATCGTATAGATGCTAACTCAAAGAAGGAAGAAATGAAGCGACTTATAGAAGCACAAGAAGCTTTTAAAAGAGTAGAGATGCCTCAACCGCAACAACCGCAACATCAAATGCCAGATGGATCAATGATGGCTGGAGCAACTCATCCTCAAGGTCAACCTTATGCTTACGGAGGGAATATGGACAAGATGTACGCTAACGGTGGAGATCTTGGAAATACCGAGCCTTTACTCAAAGGAATCGAAAATGTAGGTGCTTACGCTCCATTGGCGTACAATTTAGTACAGGGATTAAAACCTGCAGACAAATTAAGAGCTCAAGATTATCAAACATCAGTTGGGAAGTTGAAAGCTCCAGAGGTAAATATCAATCCGCTCATAGCTAAAAATGTGGAGACTTTCAACGCTCAACGTGATGCTATAGCTTCAGCAAGTGCTGGTTCTTCAGGCTCATACTTGTCGAACATTGCAAACGCTCAAGTTAATAAGCAGAGAGCTGACTCAGCAGCATTAGTGCAAAAAGAGAACATTGACGCTCAAAGACAAATGGGTGCAGACCAATTCAATATCGGGAATCAGCTAAATGTTGACAACTTGAATGCTCAACGTCAATTCAGAGTTGATGAAACGAATCAAGCTTCTGTGGCAGCTAAGGAGTCTCATCTAGGAGCTGCAGCATTACAAGGTCAGCAAATAGCTAATACCTATGCTCAGAACAGATTTAACAAAGCAACTGCAAACGAGCTTGTACAAATGGGCTATGCTAAGAATGCCGAAGAAGCTTTCTTGATTATGCAGAATCCAGAATTTATGAAGAATTATAAAAGAGGATAAGATATGCCAAACAAATTCAGTAATCCAATACTAGGAGGAATAGATATAAATACTCAGCCTTATTATGCAGCTTTAGCTAAAAAGAAAGTTGCACAAGACGGACTCAAAAATACTATATCTGCCAATCCTTTTGACGTAGAAGGAATAGATGCGGACAGAGCTAACCTAAGTAGTACTCTTGATCCATATAACCAACAGGTTCAAGACCTAATTAATACCCCGGGAGCTTTAGAAGACTCTAGGAGTTTAACGTCTCAGATAATGGATCTTAATAGAGATTTCAGGAAAGCTACTAAGAGTGGCGATTTAGCTCCGTACATACAAAGGAAAAAAGATTATGATAGTACTATTTCTAATTTTGATGAAGCTGCTAAAGCGGCTAAAACAACAGCAGACAGGCAACATGTCTTTGCTCAAAAACAAGCATTCATAGATAAGCAAACAGCTTATAGCGGAGGTGACGACGCATCTCTTTCGTACTTAGAAGGGTTGAGCGGAGAACGAGCTGACATACTTGACCGTGTTGACCCTATTAAGTACACTGACGATTTAGGTAAACGTGTAAAGGAAGATGGTATTGACCTTGGTGTCACTACTAAACCTGTTCCTGGTAATCCATATTACGAACTTGTAATACAGGGTCAAAAAGTATTTGTTGATAAAGCAAAACTTGGGTCTAGTATTATTCCTGGTATCATGGCGAAGCGTGATGAGTTTGCTCGTATGGCTCAAGTAGGTGGAAGAGCGAACCTTGGTATAGATACTCAAGGGAATCTTGAAGGTGAAGGAGGTAACTATGCTATTGATACAGCTACAGGAAAGATTAACCCTAACACTGAACTAGGAGCTGCTATTACATCTGCTATAAATGCGTACTCTTTCTCTAAAGAAAAGAAACATGGACAACTTACTAAGTCTGCTGCAGCAATGCAAGCTGAAGCTAGAGCAAAAGCTACACCTACTAAAGTTGAAGAAGATAATCGGTTGAGACTTTTTGAGACTCAAGAGAATGTAAAGGTTGATGATAAAGGAAATGCCAACTGGGCTGAAGCTCGTAAAGGCGTTAGATCTATCAATAAGAAATTGGAAAGAGGAGAAGTTCTTACTGCTTCTGAACGAGCTAGAAAATCTAACTACGAACGTAGTAAGCAGATAAAAGGATTCCATGATGAGCAGTATAATCAAGCTCATCCAGAAAGACTTAGAGCTAAAGAAGAATTGAACAATGCGATCAAGAGCAAGTATAATCATTTAGATGCAGAATTACTAGATATGTATATCTCAGCACCTAAAGATACAGGGGAAGAAGTCATAGCTGCTAACACATTATTAGGAGAGAACATACTTAGATCAGCACTTGACGGTAAAGGATTAGATGGAGCAACTATAGACAATATAGTAGGTAATCTTGATTATGAGACTACAAATATTCACGGAGCTAAACTTCAGAAATCTGTATTCGGTATAGCTACTAAAGATACTGATGCTCT
>Ga0193952_1000014_pt1 | contig 92957 bp, 81 predicted proteins | sample BB_3_MG_FD_140368 | JGI IMG/M metagenome (GOLD analysis project Ga0193952, IMG submission 140368) | Microbial mat bacterial communities from the Broadkill River, Lewes, Delaware, United States - BB_3_MG | ecosystem: Environmental > Aquatic > Freshwater > River > Microbial mats | place: USA... | reverse complement strand
TTTTTAACACTGTACTTATGTCATATCAAACATAGCCCCGGATGAAATTCATTCTTCTAATTTACTTATCTCTATTTTTATGACTTCAATTCATATTAAAATGACCTAAATTTTTTTACAAACTGACGATAAAAGCTTCAAATTCCAACTATGAAAGTGAATTACCAACAAACCGCAAAACGTGTATTCGATATTGAAGCGCAAGCACTCACTCATTTAAAAACGCTGCTTGACGATGACTTTAATAAATCCATTGACGCCATCCTGTCAACTCGGGGGCGAGTTGTGATTTGTGGCATGGGGAAATCCGGCTTGATTGGTAAAAAAATCATGGCAACTCTAGCCAGCACTGGCACGCCGTGTTTTTTTATGCATCCCGGAGAAGCATTCCACGGTGATTTAGGTATGGTTTCGCCAGAAGATATTTTCTTGGCCTTATCTAATTCTGGAGAAACCGAAGAAGTCATCAAACTGTTACCATTCTTAAAAGACAATAACAATATCGTCATTGCCATGACCGGCCGACCCAATTCAACACTCGCGGAAAACGCGCACTTTCACTTAAACATTGCTGTCCCACAAGAAGCCTGCCCTCACCAACTTGCCCCCACCGCCTCCACTACCGCAACCCTAGCAATGGGCGACGCATTGGCTGTAGCCTTAATGGAAGCACGAGAGTTTCAACCACAAGACTTTGCCCGCTTTCACCCTGGAGGAAGTTTAGGCAGAAAACTTCTCAGTCGCGTCAAACACGAAATGAAAACTGAAAACTTACCAAAAGTCTCAGCCAACGCCAGTGCACAGGAAGTCATTCATACAATGACTGAAGGTCGATTAGGCCTTTGTATTGTAAATGAAGGTGAAGGCATTATTACCGACGGCGATTTACGTCGACAAATGGAGCAAGATTTTTCTGGCCTAGCCGCAAAAACCGCACAAGATTTAATGAGCCATGGACCGAAACTAATCTCACCGAATGCGCGTTTGAGTGAAGCTGAAATACTGATGAGTGACAATAAAATCACCAGTTTACTTGTTGGTGAAATGGGGAATATTCAGGGCGTGATTCAGATTTACGACTTGAAATAAATGCCTAAAATATAAACAACAGAATAATGAGCATCAACGTGCGAAGCATAATCTACAACACCCTCATTCTCTCAGCTTTGCCGATTGTAGCTGGAATCAGTTGGCGGAAATGTCGTAAAGCCGCCCAAACTGAACCGCGCCTCGAACATTGTTTTGCGCAAAAATTTGGAAAGTTACCGGCCGGTATAAAACAAAATGGCGTTCTAATCCATGCGGTTTCTCTTGGGGAAACTCGTTCAGTTCTCCCTCTTATTTCAGAACTGCAAAACCTTTATCCAGATATGCCTTTAACCCTAACGAATGGTTCCGTTCGAGGCGCTAAACAGCTGGTCAAAACCCTACCGGCCGGTATTCAATATAGCTTCCTGCCGCTCGATTATCCATTTGCCGTTAAACGTTTTTTAAAACAACTGCAACCCAAGGTGGTTGTGATTATCGAAACCGAAATCTGGCCAAACCTCATTCAAGCGTGCCACGATTTAAACATTCCCATACTACTGGTAAATGCCCGGCTAAAACGCAGCTCAATGCAGAGCTATCAAAAATATGGCGGACAATGGCTTTGCGACAAATTAAATCAAATCGAAACCATAGCATGTCAATTCAAAGCGGATCACGACAACTTTGCTCGACTTGGTGTCAATACGAATAAACTGCAAACTATTGGAAACCTAAAATTTGATATATCGATCTCAGATCAATTACGCCAACAAACCAATGCTTGGAAAGCGCATCACAATGGCTTTATTTGGGTCGCAGCAAGTACGCATGAAGATGAAGAAGCGCTCATGCTTGAAGCACATAAAAAGCTTTTAGCCAAACAGCCAAATTCAGTATTAATTTTAGTTCCACGGCAAGCTGACCGTTTTATCGAAGTCGAACAAAGCTTACTGAGGGAAACATGGCATTATGAAAAACGCAGTGACTGGCAATCATTAGAACAGCATACACTAAGGCAAACGACTCAGGTTGTCCTTGCTGACAGCGTCGGAGAGATGCTTTTTTGGATGGGAATCAGTGATGCGGCTTTTATTGGTGGCTCAATGGTCAATTTCGGCGGACACAATATTCTTGAGCCTGCTGCTTGGCAAAAACCGGTTCTCTCAGGTCCGCACTACCAAAATCTAGAAGCGCTCTATCAGGTGTTTATTGATGAGAATGCGATTCAAATTTGCGACACTCCTGAAGAGCTAGCATCCCAGCTTATCGCTCTAACTGACGATAAAACAAATAGCAAATGGGGAGAAATAGCCTTCCAAACGTTTGAACAAAATACAGGCGCCTTGCAAAAGGTTTTGTCACTCCTCGAGCCTTATTTATCAATCACTACAACTCAATAAAACAGCTCGTAGAATACGTTCATCCAAACAAAAAAACCAAGCATTTGCTTGGTTCTTTTAAAAAATCGTCAGGCTTTTAAATCGGTCAGAAACGCAATCAGAAACAACTCCTGTCCAATAAATACCGACTAGAAATTACTCTGCTTAGTGCTTACTTTCATAGGCTTTATGTGAAAAATAAAGCGCCAACGCAACCAACATAATCGCCAACGCATAGTAGAGCAACTCTAATGGTTCCTGTGGTTTGAGGAAAATGGCTTGCTCAAAGAACATAACGATTAAAATCATCAAGATCACTTTCGCGAGCTTATCTTTTAAATCATCCAGTGAATTGATAATCAAAATCTTACTCGAAGTATTTCCACTGGCCGGCCCAATCTTAGAGATAAACAACTCATAAAGACCCAATGAGAAAATCAACATAATGGCACCTAATAAAAACCCGTCCACCGAGGCAACGACATGAGCCACTGTAAGAGCTTTTAACTCGACACGTCCAGCATCATCCAATGCATGATAATGCGATAAATGCGCAATCGTGTAATACACGTCAATCGAGGTCATATAAAACAGTGCAAAAGCAGTCAATAAACTTGCCACCACTGCAATCAATACGACAAACCGACTGTTCCATAAAAAGTTTTCAAATACTTTTTCTGCCATCGAATTAGAACGTGCATCAACACAAGCATTTTTTACATCACCTTCCGATCGCTCTGAAAACTGACCACTCGCCTTCTCATTCACCTTTTCATCTATCTTCTCATTCGCCATAAACTTCTCCCTGAAAGTAACCGGCCGGTAGACTTTGCTTAAGCTTCTTTTTCTAACATTTCAATGGTCAAATTGTGGTTCGTGTAAATACACAAATCCGCGGCAATGTTTAAACCTTTTTCAACCACATCTTTTGCGCTCAAATCGGTATTATCCATCAAAGCTTTGGCAGCAGAATAGGCATAATTGCCACCAGAACCAATTGCAATGAAATCTTCCTGCGGCTCAATGACATCCCCTGTCCCAGAAATCAGCAACATGTTCTCTTGATCGGCGACCAACATCATCGCTTCAAGCTTTCGTAAAGCGCGATCCGTACGCCAATCTTTGGCCATTTCTACAGCGGCCCGCATTAGTTGTCCATTATGGGTTTGCAAGCGTGCTTCAAAACGTTCAAACAATGTAAACGCATCAGCGGTCGCTCCAGCAAACCCTGCCAAAACCTGACCGTTATATAAGCGACGTACTTTGCGCGCATTGCCTTTCATGACCACATGGCCAAGTGTCACCTGTCCATCACCACCAATGACCATTTGATTACCACGCTTTGCACACAAGATGGTTGTACCGCGAAAATTATTCATATTGCTAGAGTTTTCAGTTTGATTAGTCAAAACTTGGTCTCCTAAACCTGTGAATCGTATTTGGCGACTATTCTATAGCAAATAAGCAGTATATAAACTTCTGAAGATAAGATTTTCGAGCTCAATCGCCCATATAATTTATTTGAAATGGAACATTAGTACGAGAACCAAAGGTACTTACGAAAAGCGACATCCCAAAAATCAATCATAAACTTACTTCTTTGCTCTGGGATGAGCTGAATCATAAACTTTTGCTAAATGCTGCAAATCCAACTTGGTATAAATTTGTGTTGTAGATAAATTCGCATGGCCTAAGATTTCCTGAACTGCACGAAGGTCGCCACTGGATTCGAGAACATGAGTCGCGCAGGCATGGCGTAAACGATGCGGAGACACTTTCGTTGGCAAACCGGCTTGCTGCGCTCGTCTATCCAAGCTTGCTTGAATTGAACGTACACCCAAACGATTTCCATAACGATTGACAAATAGCGCTTGTTCATCAGGCTTTGCATGCAGTGCTCTAATAGATAGCCAAACCTTAATAGCACTCTTTGCTTTCGAGCCCATCGGAGCTAAACGTTCTTTACTCCCTTTTCCGAAAACTTTAACCCAACCAGAATCGACCCCTTGAGCAACCGCAATCACATCCAGCTGAGCACATTCACTCACACGCAAGCCACCAGAGTAGAGCAATTCAAAAATCGCCTGATCTCGAATGTTCTGCCAATTATCCATTTGAGGAGCATCATTATTGGAAGCTTTGATAGAATTTTCCTGCTCGCCAATCGAGAGCAGTTTGGTCGTTTGGTCAACATCCAAACTTTTTGGCAAAGGGGCAGGCTGTTTCGGAGCTTTAACACTTTTGGCGACATTGCGACTGACAACACCATTTTCCAAGAAAAAATTCAGTGCACTTCTTAAACTGGACAATTCTCGCGATAGCGTTCGCGGATGCACGCCTTGCTGAGAACGGTGTGCGAGGTAATCTTTAATGTGTGTGGTTTGAATATTCGACCATTGATCAAACGCCTCAATAAAGTCATTGGATGGCATTTCCGTATCCTGACAATAACTAACCTGCCAAAACGCTAAGAAGGATTGCAAATCTCTCCGATAATTTTTAAGAGTATGTGCGGAGCGATTTAACGACTGTAAAGCCTTAGTAAAATCATCAATCGTCACAATCCTCTCCTTCAAACAAAATCAAACACTCTCAACAAATAAATGTGACAGTTTCGAGGTCACCATCTGCCCAATAAATTTCAAAAACAGGGTTTCAGTCCCAGAATACTTTAAATCAAGGCTTCCCAACGCCAACACTCCCCAAACCGAGTTTTCACCTAAAGGAATGACGCATACGGAGGCAATCGAATCGTGTTGATAAAACAATCCTTGTCGCCACGCCTCTTCAATCGCTCCACAAAGAGGCCGATCTATTTTAAGAGTGGTCGCTAATGCATTTGCCCAACGTTGATTCAACCCCAATTGCTTTAAACCATCCAAACTTTTATGGGGCAAATCAAATGAGTGCAAAGAGGTTTCATCGACCGAAAACAATATCTGCATTTGCTGATAAATACAGTCAATCGCTTCTTGGTCAGTTTGAGTTCGCATCAGAGCAGCACTGAACGCTTGGATCTTCTCAAAAATTTGCGTATTGGCCATGGCATGACCGATAAACTCATTTACTTGTGTCTCAAATAAGTCTGATTTAGAACGCAAAATGGCAAGTTGTCTCTCCAGTAAACTGACTGTTTGACCGGTTTGAGGATGTGATAAAAGCATTTCACTCAACAAAGCTTCTCGCCCTTCAAAAAAACGGGGATTATGTCGAAGGTATTCTTCAACTTGAACCTCGAAATCTATCAAGGCACGACCTGACAAGTTTTCAATACTATTGGATTCTTCAACAACGACTTCACTGTTTGAGTTCGTCTCATTAACCATCATGTCACTCGAAGCACTAAGTTTGCTAAGTCTATTCATTTTCTAATTATTCTTTTTGGAGCATCTCGAAACTCAAAGGTGTCCGACAAACCTAATATAATTTCTATCAGAGACCTTTGCACGAGATAATAAATAACCAAAATTGGCTAAAATCCTGTCGAGCTTTGTTAAAAAGCTTGAGAATAGCTAGCTATTCCCTGCACTTTTTGCCTAGATCAACAAAATTTTTTCTCAATTTATGCTTTATCTCTTACTCGTGCAAAGCTCTCACGTTAATAATTTTTAGACTTCAATCAGACCTTCAAACACACTTACCGCAGGGCCAGTCATCCACACCGGAGATTCGGGCTGACCGCTCCACTGGATGAGTAAATCTCCTCCAGGTAAATGAATCGTAACTGAGTCTTCAATTTTATTCCAAAGGCGCATCACCACCATTGCCGCACATGCACCTGTGCCACACGCCAAGGTCTCAGCAGCTCCACGTTCATACACTCTCAAAGCAATTTCTGTCGGCGATAATACTTGTGCAAAACCAACATTGACTCGCTCAGGAAAGCGCGCATGAGACTCCATTAACGGCCCTAAAACATCAACAGAAGCTTGTTGAATATCTTCAACTTCTAACACGGCATGAGGGTTTCCCATTGATACGGCTCCAATCATCACCGTTTGCTCCTCAACTTGAAGCGCATAATAATCTGCTTGTTTTTCAGCCTTAAAAGGTAGGGCTTCAGGTGCAAAGTTGGGCACTCCCATATTCACTCGAACACCGTCACCTTCAATATAAAGCACTATAATGCCTGAAGCCGTTTCCACGGTAATTTCAGTTTTATCCGTCAAGCCTTTATCAAACACGAATCGAGCGAAACAGCGAGCACCATTTCCACACTGCTGAACTTCGGAACCATCTGCATTAAAAATACGGTATCGAAAATCCACCTGAGGCCGATCCGTTGACTCAACCACCAAAAGTTGATCGAAGCCAATGCCGAAGTTGCGATCAGACCAGCTCTGAATCTGCCCTACAGAATAATCGAATGGCTTTTGAGTTGCATCCACAACCATAAAATCATTCCCTAACCCCTGCATTTTTGTAAAAGCAAGTTGCGCCACGCCAATCTCCGTCATTCCATACTCTAAAACCGTTATTCTAGCAAACCCGATGAATGCTGTTACACAATCCGAAAAACCATTTTTACAGTCTATCTGACTGTTTACCGGCCGGTGAAAAAAGCCAATCTGTTTACTAGGGAACCTCTCTAAATAATGAAGAGTGCTTTTGCACCTGAAAACCGGCCTCAAAAGCGCCTTGAATCGTTTTATAATGCCCCCATTATTAAAAGCAGTCAGCATTTCTGGTTTCGTTCATTTGATTTTACCCCGACAAAACCCCACTAATTTGCTGGCGGCTACTCTATACAACTATTAAGGATTACACTCGCTATGATGACACCTAAAGAGATTGTTCACAGTCTAGACACTCACATTGTCGGTCAAAATGAAGCCAAACGTGCGGTAGCAATTGCCCTGCGTAATCGCTGGCGTCGTAGTCAATTAGCGGATGACCTAAAAACCGAAGTCACACCAAAAAATATTTTAATGATTGGTCCAACGGGGGTTGGTAAAACAGAAATTGCACGTCGTTTGGCAAAGCTCACCAATGCACCCTTCCTGAAAATCGAAGCGACTAAATTCACTGAAGTAGGCTATGTCGGTCGTGATGTTGATTCGATCATTCGTGACTTGGCCGAAACTGCGGTCAAACTCACTCGCGAACAAGCGATGAAATCAGTCAAACGCCAAGCCGAAGATCGCGCAGAAGAAAAGATTTTAGACATTCTGCTTCCACCTGCTCGTGGTCGTGAAACCGATAGTTACGACAATATGGCCGACACTCGTCAAAAATTCCGTAAACGTCTGCGCGAAGGCGATTTAGACGACAAAGAAATCGAAATTGATTTAAGCACCGCTCCGAGCCAAGTCGAAATCATGGCACCTCCAGGCATGGAAGAGATGACTCAACAGTTACAAGGCATGTTTGAAGGACTTGGGCAAGGACGCAAAGAAAAACGTAAACTCCCTATTAAAGATGCGATGAAAGCGTTAATTGATGATGAAGCTGCCGCCTTGGTGAATGAAGAAGACATCAAATCCAAAGCGATTGAAAATGTCGAACAAAATGGCATTGTCTTTATTGACGAAATCGACAAGGTTGCTAAAAACGCTGATAATTCAAGCGGCAGTGTTTCTCGTGAAGGTGTGCAACGGGATTTACTACCTCTTATTGAAGGCTGTACGATTTCCACCAAGTACGGCATGATTAAAACCGACCATGTTCTGTTTATTGCTTCGGGAGCTTTCCATTTAGCAAAACCTTCTGATTTGATTCCAGAACTTCAGGGGAGATTGCCAATTCGCGTCGAGCTGCAGTCGTTACGCGTTGAAGATTTTGTTCGGATCTTAACCGAACCAAAAGCCTCACTCGTCACACAAGCGTGCGCACTTTTGGAAACCGAAGGCGTCAAACTCGATTTTACACCGGCCGGTATTCAACGCTTGGCAGAAATCGCACACCAAGTGAATGAAGGAACCGAAAATATTGGTGCGCGCCGTTTGCATACCGTTATGGAACGCCTTCTTGAAGAAGTCTCTTTTGAAGCCACTGACATGTCAGGTCAAACTTTGGAAATCAATGCCGAATTTGTAGAGCAGCGTCTAGGTGAACTTTCAATTAACCAAGATTTATCGCAATATATTCTGTAGAGTTTACCTACTATGAGTCATCCAAAACCGACAGACATAAAATTGCATCAAAAATCCCGCTATCTTGAGATTCATTTCGATAATGGCGAGCACTTTGATTTAAGTTGCGAGTTCTTGCGCGTCTATTCTCAATCGGCAGAAGTCACTGGTCATGCCCCAGGACAAGAAGTTCTTCAAGTCGGCAAAGAAAACGTCAATATTGATGCCATTACCCCTGTCGGTAATTACGCGGTAAAATTGCATTTTGATGATGGACATGACACAGGGCTGTATACTTGGGAGCGACTTTACGAGCTTGGCAAAAACCAGCATAAATTTTGGATGGACTATTTGCGTGAACTGATGCGCGCCGGTCACTCTCATCCTGAACTCGACGCACTAAAAAAGCCAAAATCTTAGAGAACTTTACATGAGTAAGAGATAGATCATAAATTGAGAAAAAATTCTTTCTAGCTAGGCACCGAGTGCCCTTTGGGAATCAGAATGCTAGGGAGAATTTTAGCCAATTTTGGTTATTTACGATCTCCTGTTTATACTCTTTGAATGCAAAGATCTCTTAATTAAGGAACCACTATGAACGACAAGAAATCCACAATCGACTTCGGTTTTAGCGAAGTCCCAGTCAGTGACAAAGTGAAACGCGTCAAAGGTGTTTTTGATTCAGTCGCCGGCAACTACGACATTATGAATGATGTAATGTCTATGGGAATTCACCGTTTATGGAAGCGTCAAACCATTGATTTAAGTGGTGTTCGTCCAGGCAATAAAGTCTTGGACTTAGCAGGTGGAACCGGTGATTTGACCAAAGCCTTTGCAAAACGCGTAGGCAAAGACGGTAAAGTCGTTCTGGCAGACATCAATGAATCTATGGTTCGCGTGGGTCGGGACCGTTTAATTGATGAAGGCATTGGAGGCAATGTTGAATACACTATTACCAATGCAGAAGCCCTAGCCTTTCCTGATAATACCTTCGACATTGCGACCATTGCATTTGGGTTGCGAAACGTTACTCACAAAGACGTCGCTTTAGCGGAACTCTGCCGAGTACTCAAACCCGGAGGACAGCTATTGGTGCTCGAATTCTCAAAAGTCACCAACCCTGCACTGTCCAAGTTGTACGATTTTTATTCATTTAATATTTTGCCGAAAATGGGTAAAGTCATTGCCAATGACGAAGCCAGCTATCAATATTTAGCCGAATCGATTCGCATGCACCCTGACCAAGAAACCCTGAAAAAAATGATGTTAGATGCCGGTTTTGATAAAGCAGAATATCTAAACTTCACCCAAGGGATTGTCGCATTGCACCGTGGCTGGAAGTACTGAACCGAGTGAACACTCTGATTCCAAGCTAATGCATTAAAATCATTTGTGTCTAAGGAGAATCTTGTGACCGAATTTGAAGAACCATCGTTCAGTGCTTCCGAGACAATTCCTCGTGGACAAATTGCATTTGCTCAGCTCTTGGAAACACTCTTTAATAGCGCAAAAACATTGGATGCTTTTCAAGCCGCGGACCTTTTCTCATTAGCACCTTCTGTGATTGAGATTGAAGTCCAACCTGCGCCTTACAAAGCATTTATTTTAATTAATGAATCAAGCCTTACTGTTCAAAGTCAGCTGAATGGCCAAGCAGACTGCCAAATTAAAGCTGGCATTTCTAATTGGGCAAGCTTAAATAGTTTCATTGATGCGAGCGAGCACCCTGTAGAGATCGAATTTGAGCGTTTCGAAATTCAAGGAAACCATGAACTTGCTGAAAATTTTTTACGTGCATTGAATCTCATGGAACTGGACTGGGAAGAAAAACTCTCTCAGTACACAGGGGATTTAATCGCTCATCAAATTGGTCAAAAAACTCGCCAGTGGCACCGCTATAAAAAATCTACCGGCCGGCAAATAACCGAAATGTTTGAAGAATATCTAAAACATGAGCTTCGAATCGGTCCAAGCCGTTTAGAAATGCAGACTTGGCAAACTCAGCTAGAAGAACTTGAACAGCAAACTCAAACGCTTTTACAGCGTGCAAAACGCCTAAAGCCGAAATAATGAAAATAAACAAACAGATGCAGTAAACATCTGACAAAACAACCCTTACAACAAACGCCAACCTGATTTACTTGCTTCGAGCGCTTCTATGACGAATTCCTTAAAACAATTTTTCCGCCTTATTAAAATCAACAGAGTATTGAGCCACTACGAAATCGATAAGATGGTTCTGGCCAATACCAAATACGCTTGGCTGGTTTGGCTTAATCGCATTTTGCCATGGAACTGGAAACGTGCTTCACAACTTAACCGAGGTGAACGCATTCGCCTAGCACTTGAGGAACTAGGACCAATCTTTATTAAACTTGGTCAAGCACTGTCCACCCGAAAGGACTTACTACCTCACGATATTGCAATTGAGCTCTCTAAACTCCAAGACGATTGCCCACCTTTTGACCAAGATCATTCACGAGAAATTATCGAGCAAGCACTCAAACAACCGATTGAAGAAGCTTATGCCGAATTTGATCCTGTCCCAATGGCATCTGCATCGATTGCGCAAGTTCATGCCGCAAAATTGCACAGTGGTACAGATGTAGTGGTGAAAGTCGTTCGGCCAGACATCAAACCGGTCATTGAGCAAGATGTTGCAATCATGTATGTTCTGGCTGGTCTTTTTGAAAAAGCCGTAAAAATTGCCAAACGTCTGCATCCGGTTGAAGTCGTCGCCGAATTTGAAAAAACCATCTTAGATGAACTGGATATGATTCGCGAAGCGGCAAATGCAGCACAGCTAAAGCGTAATTTTGACGGTTCTGACTTGCTTTATGTCCCCGAAATTTACTGGTCACACACTTCTGAACGCGTCATGACGATGGAAAGAATCTACGGAATTCGTATTTCAGAAACTGAAAAATTGATTGAAGCAGGAATCGATTTGACAGATTTATCGGCCAAAGGTGTGATTATTTTCTTCACTCAAGTTTTTCGTCACAACTTCTTCCATGCGGACATGCACCCTGGAAATATTTTTGTCCTGCCTGATGGTCGTTATGCGGCAATTGATTTCGGTATTATGGGAACCTTGGCACCGGAAGATCAGCGCTACCTAGCAGAAAACTTTCTAGCCTTCTTTAACCGCGACTATCTGCGCGTGTCAGAACTACACATTGAATCTGAATGGGTGCCAAAAGATACGCGTGTGAATGAGTTAGAATCGGCGATTCGCTCCGTCTGTGAACCAATTTGGGATCGCCCCTTAAAAGATATCTCTTTTGGGCTGGTTTTGATGCGACTTTTCCAAACCGCTCGTCGCTTTGGAATGGAGATTCAACCACAATTGGTTTTATTGCAAAAAACTCTACTGAACATAGAAGGTTTAGGTCGTCAATTGGATGACGAATTGGACCTTTGGGATACAGCAAAACCTTTCTTGGAAGACTGGATGCAAGATCGAGTTGGACCAAAAGGTCTCGCGAAAAACATTAAAACCAATCTTCCTTTCTGGATGGAGCAAGCCCCTACAATCCCGGGATTGGTTCACAGCACTTTACACAAACTCTCTCACCAAGGTTTAACGATTCAGTCAGAACAGATTCAACATTTGGAAGCTAAAATTGAAGAACAGAATCGTCAGCAGCGTAATCGAGCCTTTGCAGTTATCTTAGGGATTGCAGGTTTACTAATTTTCGACCAATTGTATTACAGTGACTGGCAAAACCTTGCGTATGTGGCTTGGGCATTCGCGACTTGGCTAGTCATAAAAAAATAACATTGGAATAAGCAATGAATCAGTTTTCTCAAAACTTAAAGATGCGTTTACAACCCAAACGAAATGGTTCATTGCCCAAATTTACTAACCACTTCGCCAACCGCACTTCCAAGTGGATAGTTACCTCTATTCTTTCTGTTTGTTTGCTGTCCATTGTTTTACTCACCGGTTGCACAACCCCTTACCCACTCAATATGAGCGAAGAGCAGTGGCAACAGCTTTCCAAAGATCAACAAACTCAATTACTTCTCGAAGAACAAAAGCATCGCGCCGAACAGGCCAAAGTGCAGCAAATTGCCGATAATCGAGCTCGAGAGTTACGCTTACAAGCTGAAATTTCTGAACAGAAACGCCTAGAGAAACTATATGCTAATCCAGAAAATGGCGGTGTCTTACGCGTGAATATTGAAGGGGGTCAATGGATTGAGCGCAAAAAAAACTATCGCATCCAAGCCGATACTTTCCGCATTGCACGCGGCGAAAAAAAGCAAATTGAGCTTTCTCTAGTAAATCCCAAAGGCTACACCTACCGTCGAAATGTTTGGGTGGAATACAGAATAGATGGCGATGCACTTTATCTCAAAGAACATCGTTATGATGACAATCAAATGACTCTGTTAAATCGAAATCAGTGGGCTTGTGGCGACTATTACCGCTCAACATTAAAAGACAGTTATCAAACCATTAAGGTTCAACTGTCGGTATTTGAAACCGGTTCTCGCCACAATTGTCATGGTCACTCGCCAAAGTTCCGTATTCCGCCCATGAGATAGTATGAAATAGTCCCTTCATTTTGTTTGCAAATTTTTCGAATAGAATTCAAACTTCATAACCAAAATAAAAACGAGGAGTCCTTGATGCGATTCAACCTATTCCAAACCGACATTTGGTCCACCGCCAATGCCATAAAAACAAAACTTTCAATGATCGGTTTAGTGGTGCTCACCAGTTTCTCATTGAATACGTCAGCCAATGAAATTCTTCCTCTTGCCGTCGATTTACAAAAAAGTGGCCAAGTGGCTGCCAAAAATAAAGTACCTGTGGTCATTTTCGCCACCGCGACATGGTGTAACTACTGTAAAAAACTTGAACAAAATATTCTTGAGCCGCTTTTGGAAACAACCGACATAGAAAAATATGCTGAATTCAGCCAGCTCGTTATGGATAAAAGCCACTGGAAAATGAAAGACTTCCAAGGTCGTGAAATCGAGATGAAAACTTTACCAGATAAATTAGGAGTAATTGTTGCACCAACCACCCTCTTTTTTGATGGGGAAGGCAATCAAATCGCTGAACCGATTATTGGACTTACACTTGAAGAGTTTTATCCGGGGAACTTAGAACGTGGGATTAACAATGCACTCAAAGCCCTAGGCAACCCGAAAAGACTGGATATCTACAAAATGGTAGAAGAGAGCAAAGTCGATTATCAAGCACGATAATCAGAAGCTCCTTTGCAAAACTGGTCAGCCTTGATTTCAAGACTGATAACCTTTTCTAGTTCTAAAGCCTTTTGGCTATTTACAACTAATTTCTTCGCATTCTTGGCTCACTAAACAGCGGAGCCAAGAGTTGTACATCCTTATCGATATCCATTTTCAGAATCAATTCATCATACGAATCAATTGGCCGAACATCGACAATCGCACTATCTGATTTTGGCAAATAAGTCACCAAAGTGACATCATAGCGCTCAATGACTTTATCTAAATCGTGTGCGCGATGCACTTTCAAAATAAACGACCCGGTCAGTACCGCATTATGACCGGTTTGACGATTTAGCATCACCGGCATAAACTCAACCGACTGTTTGATTAATGGCGCGCACTGCTGGGTTCCATACCACGGTTCAGACGTTTGATACACATACCAACCACCATGTCGTTCAAGCAAAGGCATTTTCATACCGGCCGGTAAATCCTCAGGCGCTTTCATGGCCGCGATTCTTAAAGGTTGTAATTTATAGGATTCAAAACCGGCCATTTTTTGGACCAACTGACAAGCTTGCGTGTAAGCCAACACTTGGCCTGTGTTGAATGCAAGGCCAAACGCAACCAAATACGGCAACCCGCGAGTGAATTTCATAATTTTTGTTTTTAACAACACAACTTGCTCACAATTTATTTATTAAACCGACTTAAAAACCTTAATAATCACAAAACGCGAACAGTTCACGGCATTCTCAATTGCTTCAAGTTACCGTTTAAAGTCATCTTCGCTTGCGTTGGTGAAATTTGTGGCAACAAATGTGCAAAATCCGGCATTTGCTCAGCAGATTTCGCATTAACGACAACCTCACCCTCATAATACCCAAAATCAGCCGTTTTCGGTTTCGCCTTTAACACGCCCTTCCCATTGATTTCCCAACCAGACTCTTGTCCTGAAATACTCCACTCAATCACCTGAGTCTCTTTATTGGGCATAAAAAAAGTAACCGTTAATGGCGGCATTGAGACCCCCATAGTCGACAAATTTTTCACCAACAAACGCCCATCAATTGCCGTCACCAAAGAACTTGGTGACCAACTCACCTCCATTTTCTTTGAAGTAACATCCGCTTGCACTTCAAAAGGAACTCTCGCGAAAGGAGCCAACCATGCCAGAAAATTTTTAACATCCATCTCAAACGAATGCGTTTTGAAATGAACTTGTTCCTGCATCCAAGAACGTTCAATTTCACCTTGCCACTGCCCAAACTGCGTTTGCCACTTTAAAACTGGAGAAAGTGAATTCAATAAATTTGCTGGTGATTGTTCCCACTGAAGACGACCTAAGTTCAATTCCTCAGACTGCTTATCAAGTGCCCAATTTAATTGCGTCTCACCTTCCCAAATTCCCCCTTGAGAAGATTCAAAGGATAAGTTTTTCAAATCAGGCGGAAGCAACTCTTCAGCCGAATTTAAAAGCGGTGAAATGGGCAAGTGCCAAATCACAGAAAATACAAAAACAAGGCTTAACGATAAAACCCAAAACCATTTAGGAAGAAGCCCAGGGCTTTTAGATACATTGGATGATGATTGTTCGTTCATAAAAATACTGACCAATTAATAATTTCATTGTCGTTGCCTAAAGAGCCTCTGATTAGCTAAATCGAGTCAGACACTTAGGCAAAACGCTTACCAACGTTGGAAGGCTAAAACTTATGGTAAACAGGTTACTTCTGCATCGATTTTTCCTCGCTCAAGCTGTTCCAATTCAAACTGATCTATCTGAACCCCTTTCGCTTCAATCGCTTGCAACCACTTAAACACTTTTACTGCATTTGCTGACTTTAAAGAAACTTTGACACCTTTTGCTGTACCTTTCATTTCTTTTAAAGCATTCTGTGTTTTATATACCGAAAGTTGCTGATTTAGAAATGCCATTAATTGGTTATTGTCCGAAAATTCAGATTTAGGAGCCTTTGGTGTGGATGCCATCGCATAAGATGAAGTTTTCCACTCTGGAATTTGTTCGTTCAGCCATTGCCATTGAGTTTGGGCAAGCTGCAAACGTTGTTGCGCTTCGCGCTTTTGAAGCTGAATGGGTTCCCACACGGTGCTGTAGAGTATAAATAACAGCAAAAAAACAGTTAAAAACCCTAATAATTTTTGCTCTCGAGGCGCCAACTGCAACCAATATTGACCGGCCGGTGAAGTTAAAAACCTCTGCTGACCAATCATAATCAAACGAGCAATCTTAGCGAACATATAATTGCGCCTCCACTAGATTAGGTTGCACACTTTTAGTGGCGATTGAGATCGGAAATTGCGCAAAACGCTGCTTTGCAATGGTCGATAAACGACTGATTTGTTGACTATTCGCAGCTTTCAAATCCAACATTAACTGATTCCTAGAGGCATTCCATTCTACTCGCGCGACTTGAACATTTGGCGTCATTGCCAGAAGCTCTTCGACAGCAGATAACCATTTCATTAAACTGACTGTTTGCTCAGCTTTAACTTGAGATTTTAAACGACTCAAAGTCTGAGACTTGATATTCACCACACGTTTCGCGTCAGGGAACATCTGTTTAAAAAGCTCTTCACTTTTCTGCTGATAAACCATGGTTTTTTCATTCAGCTGTTGGGTTTGTTGCACAGTTTCAACAAGCAATAAAATTAACCAAAACCCAATCAACATCACCGAAATTAAGCTGACTTTTAAGACACCAGAACTCTGTTGATGCGTTGCATAAACCCCTTGCAGCAAATTAACCGCTCGAAGTTTTAATTTTTCACCGGCCGGTAAAGAATCTAAATCACTCGTAAGCCATTCAGAGTCGCTGACAACCGCCATATCTTCAAAACGAATAGATCCTGCCAAGGATTCACTTTCAGTGTCTTCAATTTCTGAAGGCTCTTTACCGGTTTCAGAATGCTTAGCAAGCATTTTCGAAACGCTGATCTGCCAAAGCGATGCCCCCCAATCCAATGGACAAGCAAAGCCGCTAAATTCAGTGGCACGAACGAATAATCGAGTTATATTCTTATCGGGCTCAAGTTCGACTGGTTGACTAAAAACACCCTTTTGAGGTTCGCCTGAAAATTGCAAACGAAAACAATCTGCAAGCAACAATGCCTTTGAACACCCTAATGCTTTCAAAGCTTGTTGCCACAAACGCATTTGTTCATGCGAAACCAAAGCCACGTCAAACCGAACTGCAGGAGTTTGTCCTTCAAAGGTGGCTATTTTTTGTTTAGCGAAGGTCGCAATAAAATAGTCTTCGATAGGTAACGCAAGACTCGCCTCTAAAGCAAAAGGCAATGCTTTTTGGCAATCTGAGACGCGCTTTCCTGGGACTTCTACCTGAGTCAATACCACTAATTCAGTTGGCACCCACATGGCTTGAATTTGTCGGATTTGAGAAGGGGAAACCCCGTTATCCATCAAAATCTGATGAATGGATTCAGGATTCAATTGCCAGTCATTAGCGGACACCAGAATCCTTTGCGAGTCTGCATCTAGCAGGTTTGCCTGCGCATCCAGCATCAACGATTTGATAGGCAAAATCTGACGGTCATTCACATTTGAGATCTGGGGTTGTTCGGTCATCTTATTACTCGTCGGCAAAGCCAATCCATCTTTGTACTAATTGCACCTCATTCGCACTGCGATAAAACAAGGCATGAATCAAGGTGTTACGTGCTCTGCCATAATCCAAAACACTGGTTAATTGAAAAAATTCACTACTGACACTTAAAAAACCGGCCGGTAAATCTTTTTGAACTTCTTGCGCACTAAATCCTGTTTGAGTTTGTAAAAAGGTCATAAACTCATCCACGGTCTCTGCTGGTTGTTGCGCCCTTTGCTGAAGCCATGCAGAAGTAAGCTCCGGACTCATCCATTGAGCCAATGATTGCAACACAATCGATGTCGCCGTATTGATATTTACCGGCGTGATTTTTGGCAAGGTGGTTAATCCTGCGCTCATAACCTGTTGTGATTGCCAATCCAAACGAGAAAACGTTGGGAAATTATAAAGCTCTGCAACCGTTACTAACGGCTGATTCGCCGCTGAAAAACTCGGCATCTGTAACTGGTATTGATCGCTTTCCGCTCCTAAAGGCAACGGCTCATTATCCGCATCCACCCAATCAGTCACAACCTCGGAAAATCCCGGCCACGCTTCCATGGCTTGCATCCTTGCAGACATCGTTGTCACTCCCATGGCCTCGGTTTCAACCCCAGTATTCGCATTTGCGTCTTCGTTTTCTTCTTCAGGTAACCCCGTTCCCACACCTTGCAGCATTAAAGCCGCTAAATTATCCGACCAAGCTTGATGATCGCCCCCTAGTTGCCAGTAGCGATTTAAAATGGCTTGCCACAATTTTTTTTGTGTTGCATCTTCCGCCAGCACATTATTTAAATTTAGCTTTGATTGCGCATCAATCATCAAGCCGCCAATCGTCCCTTCTTCAAAACTCACTGGTGGCAAAGGCTGTGCCCATAATTCTTGTAAATGGTCAGTTTTATTATCCTCAATATCCAATTTCAAGCCGGACATGACCCAATCTTCAAGTCCCCATTGCACACTTAATGCTTGAGCTTGATGCAACATCACGCCGCTGCGTTGAATTTGGCTGTGCTGAGACGAAAACATTTGCGCGCTCAAAATCGAAACGATTGCCACGACCATGAGAACCGTTAGCAGAGCAAAACCTGACTGCGATTTTTTGACTCTTCCCATCCTGAAGGAAAACGCTTGCATTGAATTCATTTTGCAGCCGCCTCAGCAAAAGGATTCGGTGGCAAGCCATCACCTTGTTGCGATTCAGACGCTTGACTAAAGTCAGCAATCACACCGTCCGTTCCTCTCAGCAAGCGTTTTAATTTCTCACCATTTACCAGCTGAATTTGAATTTCAACGGCTTTTGGCAAAACCTGTACCGAGAAAGTGGTTTGATTGCTTGCATTCTGCAATGGCGGCCAACTGCTTTGCCATTGATTACTTTGATCTAAAAATCGCCACCCAACTTGAGAAACGGATTTCAAAATAGGCATCAAAGTTGGTTCCGTATCCCCCGCTCTATCCATCACCGGCCAAGTCAAACGATACAAGGTATCGTCCTGAAATCGATAGCCAACTCTCAACAAGCCATTTCTTGAGTTCGGTGTCATAAAACCAGCTAGCCGAGAAAACTCTAACCCCATATCCGAACGAAAACTCATTGCAGGCAAAACACCGTTCAAACCATCATTAATCGCTCGTGGTGTCATCTGTACTATATCTTGCTCAATCCACCAAAGTGCTCGCTGCTGTTTTTGCATGGTTTTTTGGTGCGCGCTTACCTGCTGTTCGGTCGACACCATTGCTGCAATTGATTGATAAGCCAACACCGAAATCACTGCAGATACCGACATCGCGATCAACAATTCAATAAGGGTAAAACCTGACTGTTGTTTGCGCATGACTTCTCTCATCTACTGCGAACGAATAATCGATGCTAGACTTGCCGCCACCGAGTCTTCGTTGTCTGCCTTTACCACAACCCGCACTTGCTGATAATTAGGCATCAGTGACGGGGTCGACTCAAGCTCTATCTGCCACTGACGCCCCGATTGCGAAAGTTTTTTGGGAATTTCAGAACTGGGAAATAATTGCTTTTGTAGCAATACATCTTGTGCGACCCAAGTTGCAGCCACCTTTTGCGCCAAATTTCCTTGATTACTTGCTGTCATTCCTAGAGCCCGACTTAAAGCCGCAAGCGCGACAGCGGCGACAACCAAAGCAATTAAAACTTCGATTAATGTAAACCCAGCTTGACCTTGGCAACGTATTTGTCGTATTTTTCTGACAAAAGCTTGCACGCCTAACTCGCCTCTTTTTGAGGGCGTTCGGAGTCGTCGAGAAATTCCAATATTCGATTCCATTCAACTTGACGAGAAATTTCTTGCTCCTTGTCTTCAACAATCAATTCAATTTTTCCAGCGGTAGCTTCACCACTTGGCCAAAACAGCCAACCTTCATCCGGTAACTGCAAATAAGCGGGCGCTTTAACCTCAAGCTGCCAAGTCGGTTCAATATTTTCCGGCCATTCATAATCTGCAATTTTAGTTTGGGCGCTCCATTCACCGGATGCCCAAGACCAAACTTGCAGTCCTTTTTTATCCGGTGTCAGTAAATAAGGCTTCCCTTCAAACACAGCCAAGTCCGCGACATTCATTAATAAGCCACGCAACTTAGCCTGTTCAGAGCGCAATTCATCCGAACTACCAAAACGAAATGACTGAGTCATAGCTGATAACAAAATCGCCACAACCACCAATACCACCATCAATTCAATCAGGGTAAACCCCTTCTCAATTTTAACCGGCCGGTAACTTATCTCTAGAGTCATTAACGTTTTCTACCGGCCGGTTACTTTTTCCAGTTTCCAATAGTGGCATTCACACCTTCACCACCATCAACACCATCTGCACCAAGCGTATATAAATCAAAATCACCATGCTCACCCGGTGAAACATACAGATACGGATTGCCCCAAGGATCCGATGGCAAATTATCCAGTAATGGTTTCCAATTCTTTGGTTCTGGGTCACCATCTGGCTTTGTTACCAACGCCTCTAAACCTTGATCCGTTGACGGAAACTGGTAATTATCCAACTTGTAAAGCTGCAACGCTGAGCTAATGGATTGGATGTCTTGTTTCGCTTTTACCAAGCGTGCCTCATCAGGTCGATCCATCAGTTTGGGTACGACAAAGCCTGCCAACACCGCCAAAATCACCACCACAACCATTAACTCAATCAGCGTAAAACCAGATTGTTTGTTTGTTTTCACTTGTATCTTCATAAAACTTTCCATTTAGACATTTTCGTACAATATACCTGTAACAACTATTTTCTAGAGTCGCTTTAAACTCATCCTAGGTCACTCGACCACTCGACTCACGCCATCCATGGCGCTCGACGCTCTGGAAAATTGTTGTTACAGACATCAAAGAAACCTCTCTCATCGCAGGCACAACTAACCCACCATTTGATTCATTTCAAAAATCGGCAACATAATCGCTAAAACAATCGTCAAAACCACCGCGCCCATGACAATAATCAACAAGGGTTCAAGCAAACTGACCAAAGTCTGTGCCGCTTGCTCAACCGCCACCTCATAGTGCTGAGCACCTTTGAGTAACATGGTATGCAACTGCCCTTTTCCTTCTCCAGTTTTAACCAAGTTCAGCAATAATGGAGGAAAGAAACCCGCTTGACGCATAGCTGAGTGGACACTTTCACCCTGTCGAATTTTTTCCACCATTTCATCAACCGCTTTTCGCATAGGAGCCAAAGTCATCACTTCGGCTGAAATCACCATCGACTCTCGGACAGCGACTCCACTATCCACTAAAACTCCAAGCGTTCTAGCCCATCTTGAGGTGGCGGAATAAATCAGGAATCGCTTGATACCTGGCGTACGCATTAACAATGCATGAATCTTAAAACGCATACTCGGTATTCTTAACATTATTTGCAAAATGACCCACAACCCAATCACACCGCCAATAATTAACCACCAATAAACTTGGACAAAATCGCTGGCTGACAATAACCCTTGAGTAAGTGGTGGAAGTTCTTGCTGCATATTGTCAAAAACGGTCACGACCTTAGGCACCACATAAACCATCAAGAAAAATACAATCGCCACGGCGACAACAATCATCAGAATCGGATAAATCAGTGCGGTTTTTAATTTTTTATTCAGATGATCACGTTGCTCCAAATTGTCTGCCAATCGTGACATGACGGCGGTTAAATGCCCACTCTCTTCGCCTGCTTGAATAATCGCAATATAGTCTTGTGGCACTGTGTAATCACTGCGCATCAACGCTTGCGCCAATCCATAACCTTCATTGACATTCTGATGAAGTCCGCTGATAAAACGCAGTACCGTTTTACTTTCTGCTTGCTCTGATAACGCTTTCAATGCTTGGTTCAGAGGTGTGCTGGCTTCCAGCAAGGTATAGAGCTCTCGAGTAAACAGTGAAACTTCACTCACCGCCAATTTCTTTTTAAATAAACTGCGCCCAGAGGTTGCAGAAGAGTTTGACGATTTGTTCAGTGCTTGAATATCAAGTGCCGTCAGCCCTTTTTCACGCAATAGTTGCCGTAAATGCCGTTCGGACTCGCCATCTAAAACACCTTTAACGGTTTTACCTTGCGCATTTAACGCTCGATATTCATAACTGGCCAAAAGCCTCTCCCAAAACCTTGTTAAATTTTTTCGAACGAATTAATGAGCGGTCACTCGAATCACTTCTTCAAGCGACGTTACTCCTTCAAGCACTGCTTGATAACCACGTTGCTGAAGTGATGGACTGTCCCTTCGGATATATTTTTCAATTTCCGATTCCGAAGCATTGGAATGAATCAATTCTCGAACCTTATCATCCACTAACAACAACTCATAAAGACCTAAACGGCCACTATAACCCGTTTGGTTACAATGCTCACAGCCGCATGGATGACCAATCGTTGCAGACTCAACTTGTAATAGATTTAACTCTGCCTCATCAGCAGGTTTGAATTGTGCACAATGCGGACATAAACGTCGGACTAGACGCTGAGCTAAAACACCGACTAAACTCGAAGAAAGCAAAAACGATTCAATTCCCATGTCTCGCATACGGGTAATGGCACCGACAGACGTATTGGTATGCAAAGTTGATAACACCAAGTGTCCAGTTAGAGAAGACTGAACCGCGATTTCAGCGGTTTCCAAATCACGAATTTCCCCAATCATCAAAACATCGGGGTCTTGTCGCAGCAAAGCACGTAACCCCGTGGCGAATGTCATGCCTGCCTTGGTATTCACCTGAGTTTGGCTAATCCCATCAATGTTGTATTCAACGGGATCTTCAATGGTCATAATGTTGCGTTGAGCATCATTCAACAACCCTAATCCAGCATACAGCGTTGTTGTTTTCCCTGATCCTGTCGGCCCCGTCACCAAAAAAATTCCATGAGCTTTCGACAAGCACTTGCGAACCGAAATATCTAGATACTCCGGCAGCCCTAAATCTTTTAAGTTCAGTCTTTCTGAGCCTTTGTCCAATAAACGCATCACCACACGCTCACCATAGCTTGAAGGCATGGTCGAAACACGTAAATCCACCGCTCGGCCACCCAGTTTCAAAGCAATACGACCATCTTGTGGAATCCGTTTTTCAGCAATATCGAGCTTAGCCATCACCTTAATCCGCGACACGAGCATTGAAGCCAAAGCTGGTTGAGGCCGTAAAACCGTTTTTAAAACCCCATCAACACGAAAACGAATCCTGAGTTGATTTTCATATGGCTCAATATGAATATCCGATGCGCTGGCTCGAATCGCTTCCGCCAATACCGCATTCAATAACTTGATAATCGGTGCATCGTCGGCGCTGTCTAATAAATCTTCCGGCTCACCTAATTCAGCCGCAACCGTTGCCAAGTCTTCAGTTTCAAGATTTTCAATTTGTGCAAAATCTTCAGAGCTTGCACTGCCATTAACACCATACACTGACTGGAGCGCTTTCTGCCACTGACTCTCATCAAGTTTTTCTAAAACCAGACCGGCCGGTAAAGCTGGATTGGCGGAACTCGAATGCCAACGTGCCTGAACATCCATCAAGCTGAGAAAATTGGTTTGCTCGGTGTAACACAGAGTCCATCCGCCTTCCTTTTGCATGACTAACAATTGGTTATCGCGGGCAAAGCCAAAACTTAATTCAGAAATCACTACCGGTGATCTCCTCAAACGCTTGTAAAGACTTCTCAGCAGGGCTTATATTTTCTTTAGCTTCCGTCGTTTGTTTAATTTCCACCTCAACGGTTTTCGGTGTATGTAAAGGTGTAGCACCATGCTGTTGGAATTGTGGCAGAGTTGGTAACTCTGGTTTTAAACTTGGCTCACGATCTTTCAGAGGCGTATTTAAAATTCGCTGTTGTTGTTCAAACATATACGTGTATTTCTGCTGACTGTAGTAGTTACTCATTGCATTGTCACGGACAATGATGGGACGCAAAAACACCATTAAATTAACTTTTTCACGTGAATTTTCGGTACTTCTGAAAAGGCGCCCTAAACCTGGAATATCTCCTAACCCAGGAACTTTGGATTCAACTTCAGTCTCTTTTTCATTAATCAAACCTCCCAGTACAACGACATTGCCATCACCAACAATCACACGCGTCTTGATTTGACGTTTAGAGGTTTGTAAATCAACCGCCTCACCTTTATCCAAGACATCAGACACTTCTTGATCGATATCCAAATAAATTTCATCACCTTCATTAATTTGAGGCTTAACCTTTAATTTGAGACCAACGCTTTGACGCTCAATCGTTGTAAATGGATTCGTGACAGAATTTGTCGTCGAGGTATAACTTCCTGTACTGAATGGCACTTCACGCCCTACCAAAATCTCAGCCTCTTCGTTATCAAGCGTCAAGATAGAAGGTGTCGCCAAAATATTCGATGCGGTATCTTTGCGCAAAGCCTGCAACAAGCCTGCCCATCCATGATTATTAGAATTGATATCACCAACACCAATATTAATTCCCGTCGTTAACGCACTTACGGCTGTCGCAGGATCACTTAAATTCGCAGCAATTGCCGGCAACGCACCGGAAAAACTCACAATCCCTGCCCCCGTATCACCAAGAGCTGCCCATTCAATACCAAGGTTGCCAACTCGGTCTTCAGAAATCTCGACAAATACGGCTTCAATCAGCACTTGAGCACGACGAACATCTAATTGTTTAATCACTTCTAACAAGTTTTGCGTCACCGCCTGAGGGGCACTAATCACCAAAGCATTCATGCGCTCATCCGCTTCAATACGAATCTGGTTTTTTAAGGTTTTCTGATCTAAATCTGATTGTGCCGGCGGTTGCTCTGCATTGGCATTTTCAGAATTCGCGGCCGAAGCGGATGTTTTTTTATCACTTGCGGTTAAGGGATTCGTAGCAGACTTTTGACCGGCCGGTAAACTCTTTGAATTCGAATTATTGTCAGACTGCATACTCAATAAAGCAGTATTTTCAGAAATCTTTTGCAAAACGGGTAATAACTCAGCCGCTTTGGCATAACGCAAATAGACTACTTTCAACTGACCATTTGCATTAACAGGAATATCTAATTCAGCAATCAATGCACGAATTTGTATGCGTTTTTGAGGATCGCCACTTAACACAATTCGATTCGAACGCTCATCAACACTGTATGAAACGCCTGAGCCATTATTTTTTCTAGGCAGGAGCGCTTTTAAGGTTTTCTCTATTTCTTTTGCCGGCGCATGCTCCACCTGAAGCACTTCAAACTCACTATTTAAGTCTTTATCAACGCGTGCCAACACAGATTTTATTCGCTGGATATTGGAAACCATATCCGTAACAATTAACTTATTACTGTCTGCCAAACCAACGAGATGCCCTTCACGAGCCACCATCGGCCGCAAAATCGCCACGAGCTTAGTCGCCTCAACATTATTGACATTGAGCACTTCAGTGACCCACTCTTCTCCATTATCACGTGCTTGACGATAGGGAATTTTATCTTTCGCTAAATTTGCTGGAACCACTTTGATGACATTGTCATTAGGAATTGCGACAAAACCATGCACATCTAAAACAGCCAGTAACGTTTCATAAAGCGCATCCGGCTCCATCGCCTCAGGCGCGATTAGCGTCACCTTGCCTTTCACTCGCGGATCAATAATAAAATTTCTTCCAGAAATTTTAGCAACGGCTTCAATGACCTTAGAAATATCCACATCTTGAAAATTTTGCGACATTTCGCCCGAAGAGGGAGTGGTTTCCGCTAGAAGCGTTGAGGGCATCGAAGCGGCAAAAGCCAGAGATACGCCAAGAATCAGGGCTTTAAGCTTAAAAGGTGAAAAACGATTTTGTGAAATTTGATACATAATGACTTCTATTAATTTTTTTGGATTCACTGAAAACCATCAGCTTAACAGCGTTAATTATCCATTTTTAGCTATTGTAAATTCACATCGATGGTTTGCAAACTTCCATTCCTATTAACGGTAAATTGTGCCTGCGACAATTTCATCATTGACTGCCACTTGCTCATATCACTCGCCAGCTCAGTGACTGATTGGCCATTTACTGCTGTCAAACGATCACCGGAACGAAAACCTAATGCTTCGAAAATTGCTTTTTCCGACCTAGGCCATAATTGCAATGCTTGAATTTTGCCATTTTTTTGAATCGTTCGAACCCGAACATATCGATTAATGGCTATAGGAGAGGTTTTTAACTTTTGACGTAAATTATCAAGTTTCAGCTTTTGATTTTGGGTCAGCCCTTTTGATGAATTTGAAGATAACGATTGAGAGTTTATTTTTACTTCAGGCAAAGTAAGTTTTTCCATAGCGCCTTGGTTATCAATAACAACATAACTGCCAAAAACACTATGAACTGTCACATTGTTTTCAATTTCTTCACCTATGGCCAAAACTAAAGTCTGACTTCCTTTTTGAATAATCGCCACCTGTCTATTTGGCGTGACCAAAGTTCCCTTCAATGTCAATTTAAGGCGCGTTTTCTTTAAGTCACCTTGTTCAACGATTGGTTTTGCATGAACAACTCCATCCGCTGAAACCATTACTTGTTTTCCAAAAAGAGTACCTTGCAAACTCTGCATTTGGGAAGTCTCGGACATAAGCGATTTTTCTAGTTGAGGTACGCTCAAAGAAAAGTCCTCGGATTGGCTTTGCCATAGCTGCATTGAAATTTTCACCGCTAACCAAACCAATACAAAAACCAACCCAACATTGAACCAGCGTATCATCTGAACAGCATTTATATTTAATCGACTCACTAAACCTTCCCAATTTGTCTCGAGCGACACTATAAAGACTAATAGTTTATAGAAAATGAAACTTTTATCACAACTAAATGAAATGATCGGAAAAAGATAGGATAAGACGAGAGAAGTGCTTTTTAGATACGTTTATAGAAACAAAAAAGCCCGAAACGCTATGTTCGGGCTTTAAAAATATGGTGGCTACACCGTACTAACTATTTACTTTATTTTCAATAACTTAGATAACACACTAATTTTATTACCCTCAATATTACCCGCTTTTCTCAAAGTGACCCCCTATTTTTTATCATTTTTACGGTTTTGGCCCACGACATGGGTAAGGGTTACGTTTTCGCCTTGTTGTTCGGGTCTCAATTCTGGACCCCATCTTGAACCACGAACATTAAGCCACCCATGCAAACCACGGGGGTGAAATATCGCCACCAAGCAACGAACACCGATAAGCCGAACCTTTACCGGTGCAATCCGGTTAATTGCTCACACCGGCCGCCTGTTTACTTTGGTCTAACTAGATACTTATAAAAAACCGGCTTGGCTTTTTGCCAAAAGGGATATACCCGCGCGCGGATTTGGGCCGGTGCCGTTTATGGTTGCTACCGACTCCCCCTAAGATCAGGCAACTAAGCACCACAACAAACAAGAAAGATTCTCAGTTATACCTTTTATTTTTTAATAGTAAAAATGAATAAATAAAGGGAACTGGGTAAATATGAAATTATGACCCCTTACTAAAAATCATATCTACATAAAAACCGCGACCTTGTTGCCCGTACATGATGAATCACTAACAAGGACCCATTGAAACAAAGCCCCCCTTGAAAAAAATTAGCTCGTGGTATTTTTTGAACAGGCATTTTTCTAGGTTTTTATTCCTAGAATTTCAACTTGATACCCCCCCTATAAAATTTGGCTGGAGTGTACACACGACTAGGGCTGCGGTCTAGGTCCGGACGGCCCCAGACTTTGAAGCCGCCCCTCGGGTATGGCTTGGCCATGTTAAGACGAACCCACAAAACATTTTCAGAAAATCCGACACCGGCCACCACGCCAAACCCACCAAACAAAAGGCGTGCCGGTTATCGGTTTGCGTTCAACTTTTGCCGGTGATCTGGACGCTTGGCGAATGATCCGAACAGTTACCCAATTCCCTTTGTTTATTAATTTTTCTATTTAAAAAATAAAAAGGCTCGATGATAAGCGTTCTCACCTCATCACCTTGGTAATAGATAACACTTATCACGAACCGGCCGACCGGTCCGCGTATTTGGTGCAGTGTGTATTTGCATTGATGTTTTCGCGTGGGAACTGTGGGAACCGTGGGAACCAAGCGCAGTGGCGGGGCCTCTAGCCGTTCCAACACAAAAAACCTGAGTGGGAACCGTAGGAACTTTTCGGGGTAAACCGACAAACAAAAGTGCATTAACTACACAAAATCCTTTTTTTGAATCATGTCACCGTTATTATTCAATCACTGGCAACCCAACCACCGCACCGGCCACCGCGCCCCCTTTGATAAATTTTACCTATCACCAATGACAACCGACCCACACTTTGGCAAGGCATCGGCACACCTGCACCAATAGAGTGAAACTGTTGCGGTTGCCTATGTTTTTTATAACTTACCTAGTGCTTTTCCGCGCCTCTACGCACCCGCAACGGGTAATTTGTTGCAGGGACCCTCTAAAAATCGCGCGGGGTGTTTCTTTATGGCCAAAAGGCCAAGCGGGTTTTTTACGGTGCAAGACAAAGGCGGGTGAACTGTAGTGACTGTGTGGCCTGCTGATTAGTTAAGACAAGCAACTTAACAGGCAGATAGACGAACGCCCCGCAATGGGGGCGTAATGGTTGAATTAAACAGGAATGATTAAACAGGCGCGGCCGCTTGCTCTGGCTCGGGTTCTTCATCATGGTGGCCATGATTCAGAATTGTGCCGTATATCGCGTAAACCTTGGCGTTACCTTGGTCCAGATCAGGGCGTTTGATGGTGTAGGTATTCGGGCTAATGGTACGCTGTTCTTTTTTAGAGAAATACGGTTTATCTTTCTTGATATAACCATGCTTAGTCAAAGCTCGAATAACCGTTTTCCGGTCAAGCCCCTGTATCACCTCAGCAAACGAACTCGAACCAAAGCAAAAAAGGTTAGTTCGTGCCTCGTTATCATCAATGATATAACCATACTTGTTAATGACTTTCGGCCGGTGGTTCTCGTGGTTATCCTCTCTTGAGAAAGCACTCTCGTTAAACTTCTCAATAAAGGCTTTTACACGCTCTATGGCTTGCTGTTCTTCGAGTGAATCACTAATGCTTGGCTGATTGTACATCCAGTTCTTAAAACACTCTCCAACCAACTCAAAAGCCGTGCCACGCGCCCAACCGGTCAAGCCCCAATAACTCGCCACCTCACCGGCACCGGCTACCAAGGCAAAGCGGTTAATCACGCGCCCGATCTGGTTATTCGCATCCTTGGGCAAATACTGCTCAATAAACTCTTTTCTAGCGGTTTTAATCGCCTGTAACACAGCCTCTTTTTCGAGAATTAGCCGTTCGATAAACTGAATACCTGCAACACCGTAATAAGAATTTGTATTTTGAAGTAATGCCTCAGCCTGCTCTTTAGAATTGCTATAACCTTCTAGCAAAACATTAAAAATCCCATACTCACCGCATTTGGCTTCAATATCCACAAAACGTACATGATGGCCTGCATAGCTTTTCTCACCGATAGACGCTAAGGCAGTATTTAGATCAAGCTCTCCAGTAGAGAGAAACAACGTTCGCCAAGTTCTCGGCACCGCCTCATTCATACGTTTTTTAGCAATACCATTGGCTAACATATAAACCGTAGCCCCAATCTTTTTGGCTTCCATCTCTTTCAACTCATCCAGCAATAACAAATTATCGTTATGCTGGTAAGCAAGAATTTCAAGACCGTTATCAGTGGCCCGCCATGTCTGTTTTCGTTGATGACTTCCCCAAACCGAACCGGCCACAAATAAAGCCCTCGTTTTACCTTCAGAGCTATCACCACGGAAGTGAAAACCGCCCCCTTCATCACCCGTAAGGGTAAGTAGAGGCGCAGCAAAAGCCGAACATATCGCCAAACAAATTCGGCTATTACCCACAGCAAACGCACTTACATTGTCCTTCCATTCCTGCAGGGTGCCTTTTTGCTCATAACCAAGATTTGCGGGTATCTCACTTTGATAAACCACTTGTTTAGCATCGGGCGGGCTAATCGTGCGTTCTGGCAACACATAAACGCTATTCTCTAGGTTCCACCCTGTTTTATTGGTACAGGTAATTACCTCTTGAACAGGGTTAAACTGAATATACTGATTAAACAGGTTTTTAGCGCGGGCCGAGTTCAATCCACGAACCCCCATATTCAAAAGCGTACTGAACAAAGTATCACCACGGCCACCCAATAACTCAGCGGGCATTACCCACTTTTTCAAGCGGCCTAGACGGTCCTTAAACTCCAATACATAGCCCCAGTTATTGCTTTCGGTATCACACGTAATCGCAGTTACTTTCAAATCCGAGCAAATCGGCACAGGAGTCGCGTTCTCATTGTTTGGGTCTTTATAAAACAGGCCATTAGCGCCAATCTCAAAGCCTTCAGATAGATTTACGCCCTTATAGAATGAATCACTCTCTGCTTTCTTAAACTTGGCTTTACCATCCACTAGATTCGATTCACTCATAAGCCGCCCCCATTAGTGCGAACATCAACCCCACGGCCGATTACTGGCACCGGCAAACCTTGCGGGTGATCTAACAAAAAGCGGTCGTTCCAATCGCTACCGGCTTCACCCTCGGCAAACTCAGGATAGTTATAAGCGCAATCAATCGCACCGGCCGCGGCCTTAGCTTTCTCAATCCCGACATTCACCCCCTTTGTGCGTTCCGTGTCGCGGTCATTATCGGCCGCAATGGTAAACACACCGGCAGGGTAAGCACGTTTAAAGGCAAGGGCCACGCTCTTGAGATTACCGGCATTAAACGCACAAATCACATTGCTAGAGCGTTCATAAAACCCTGCAATGGTTAAACCTGTTGCTAGACCTTCACACAGAATAAACTCGTTAGAATAGTCATTTAACCGAACTGGATAAAAACCACCCTTAACGCGCCCGCCTTTCAAAAACCACTTAAACCCAGTGGCGCTGGTCTGTTGCAAATTCCAAGGCTCGAACAATGGAGCGGCTTGATCTGGCTCATAAGGGCGTTTAATTTGGCGAACTTCACCGGTGAACTGATATACTGGGACAATCAAATTTAAGCCAATTTGATAGATACTTTCTAGGGGTGCTCCGGCTACCCCTTTTTTTATCAAATATGGGTGCTGTGGATTACACCGAATCGCACGGCTTAAAACCTCTAAAGCGTTTGATTTTGCCGCCTGTTGGTTTAATTCTGTCCGCTTGGCCTGTTCCGCTTCTTCTCGTTTACGCTGTTCCTTACGCTGTTTTTCCTCAGCTCTAAAGCGCGCCTTATCTTCTTTGCTCATGGGTGAGAATTTAAAGCCATTATCCTTGGCCATACTCACCAAAGTAGCGATAGTGACACCGCCACCGGCTTTGATGCTTTTCCAAGTCGCATTAAAGGCATCCTGCTTAAAACTCTCGGCCGTGGCGCTCCAATCTTGAGCCACTTGTTTACCACCATCCCCAAACTCGGATTTAATCGCCATAAGAACGCGGGTCCATATTTCACGGTCACACTCAGCACTAATAAAATTCAGCATATTGGCCACAGTGCCAAGGTCTAAAGGTTCGTGATCTACTCTCATACTCACCCCCTTAACCATTCAACAACATAACCAAAGCGAACCCAGACGCGGTAAAAACTCGCAAATCATGGGTCGTACTCGGAAAAGCAGATTTAATAAGACCGCGGTTAAAGCTGTTTAACAGCTCTATTGCCTCAATAGAAAGTGGTTTACGTGCCTTTTCGAGTTCCGCTACATTGCAAACCTCACTATTAAAAAACGTGCTTTTATAACGGCTTAATTTTTCAGCACCAAAGAAAGGTTTAAATCGGTTAATCTCAATAAACTTACTCAGCAACTCTTTGTGCAACTCATAACACGTCACTAGCGGCTGATCTTCTTCATAAAGGTAAGTCTCAATAAATTCAGCTGTGGCAAAGGCCAAAGCGGTTCTTTGCTGTTCACTCATACTAAAACCCCTTGCTTGTTGTCGTGCCGCGTTTTGTACTTAAACCTATAGGAAAGGCTGTGGCGTTTTCTTTTAATCGTGCATACTTGGTTGGCGGTATCCATGTGGTAAATAAAAGTTACTTTTTCACCATGACGGTAAACGCTGAAATTGTGCCAACGGTCATCATAAAGAATCGGGTAAGGCACCCGCTTTAACTGGTAGCCTTGAAAATGACTACTGAAGGCATCCTTAAAGGCCGCTTTAATATCTTCATTCATACGCTTAACCTCCCTTAGCCTTCAATGAATCAGCATGACGAATACCTTCTAAGGCAACGTCCTTTAAATAATCAAGGTGCTGAAGGGTTTCGAGTTCTTCTGCAAAGAAATAACCAAGGCTCGTAACGGTATTCATATCAAAATGGCCGATCTCCTCATCTTGGCCACAAATCGCCATCATTTCGGCAAGGTTTTTTAAATTGATTAGGCGCGTTTGAAAATAGTCATCACAACCAGCTTTTAGCGCATTCAATGCGTCTAATTCCTCAGCGGTATAACTCGCTTGTTTATCAAAACGCTTTGAAGAGGTGGTATCAATGTCAATACCTTGAAGAGCTTCTAAAATCGGCTTCATTACTCAGCACCTCCAACCTTCTGGCTTAACTGCTCATAGTCGCTTTTCATAGAAAACAGGGCTTGTAAGGTTTGCGCCCCTTCTTCTAACCAATTCGCTAAATTAAAGCCGTCTATACGGCTAAAAATTCCGGTTTTGGTTTCGTCTAGGGTTGCGACTTGTACGGCTCTGGCAATGCTTTCCAATTGGGATAAACGCCCCTCGATGCTTAATTCTGTTTTAAACGCTACTTCTTCTAGTAAGTGAATGTCTTTCTCGGTTGCGTTATGTATGCGGGCGCGGTTGGCGGTTTCTTCTAGGTTGTTTTCGCGTAATAGGGTTAATAGGTCTCTCATTACTCAGCCCCTCTCATAGTTGAATCGTTACCGGCCGGTAGGAAAACATTCATTTCGGGTACGCCTTGAGAACCTAGCCAGTCTGCTAGATGGTCAAGGGTTGGGAATTTCATAGCGCGCTTAGTGCTAGGGTCTTTGAGGGTGGCAATCTGCCCACTTTCAGTATCTATGACGATCTGCCACGAATCCAAAAAGCGAACCGCTGAAAAGCGTTTGATAAAGCTATTGGCTGGTAGATTGATGTTAAATGCGAATTGCCCGATTGTAGGGGCTTGAGAAGTGTTAGCCATTGGAAGGCCTCCGTAAGTGTTTTTAGCTAGTCCACCTGCAGGTTTTACAGGTGGTCGGGTATTACTAATCGCACTTACACGATTGAACTTATTCCCTCCGAAAAGGTCTTTTATTCGTTCTTTAACCCGACCATATTTAGAAATACGGTTACGGTTTTTCATGCCAATAGACACACCAAGGGCGTGAATTTTAGGCACAAAAAAAGCCAAGTTTAACGCGTGGCATTGCGTGTAAGTGTTTTTAGTTAGGCTTGTAATGCTAGCGACTTTCGGGCGCGGGTGCAAGCTTTCCAGTAGATAGGTGGCCATTATTCGCCCCCTTGTGCCGCTTTCTTGCGGTCATCAATAAACTGGTAAACGGCTGTACTATCCCAAACACTGGTGTTTTCAGAGAGCTTAATTGGCGCGGGGAACTTACCGGCACGGGCTAATTTATAGATTTGAGACTTACTCAGCGTGGTGATCTTACTCACCTCAGCAATGCGGATAAGCGTGCCAAACGGTGGCAACTCGGGGGCGGGTTGATGGTTCTCAGGGCTTGGGCCGATAATCGGCACCACATTAGCCGCTTGAGTTCGTGGGGTTGCATTCATGGCAATACCTCTCTATTTCGTGGTTATCGAAAGTAGAGCCGTGCAAACTGTGTCTGCTTGGCTCTTGAGAGGAATTGTTAAATAACTATATATGGAAAGTAAAAAACTACTAATCACTAGATTTAGTGGTTACAGAATGGTTACAAATGACATTTACTAGGCAATAACAACAAATAACTAAAAATAGCTAAAAATAAAACAAAATCCGTAACATCTAAACAGGGGTTACATATTTTTTAGGAAAATAGAATTTTTTTTCTTCAACCGTTAAAAGCCCAAGTTTATCAGCAATTTTTAAATGCTTTATCACAGTAGTTCTAGATGCCCCTATCTCATCACCGACCGCTTCTTGAATATTAGACGGGTATAAATACCGGTTTTTATCTCTCAATACTCTGCAAGCATCTAAAGTAGGCTTAATGTCATTTTCTTTTAGTTTAATTTTTTCGTTATAAGCATTTTTCTTTCTTACTCTTTTTTCATATTCAGATATCTCAGGTGCATATTCTTTTAACTGTTCATCGCTTAAACCATGCTTTATAAAGCCCGCTCTTTGCTCCACTGCTTTCAAATTATCACGTTCAAAACGCACTATCTTATTAGGCATTTTTTTTAATGGCGATACAGAAGCAACTTCAGCATCATACTCCGACACTACACACAGTCTACCTAGATATTTATCAATCTTATTATCCAAAACCACGCTGAAAACCGAACAACCATCACTCGATATAACGCAATTCATCACAGGTGCTTCGTTAAAAAATACCGTTTCATCATCTAAAAAATACGCATAATCTAAACCGTGAAAATTTAAATCTGGCTTATCATCACCATCAAACCAAAGAAAACGGCGGTGTTCGGGAATGTCATAGGGTGGTTTAGTTTTTGCACCTCTAAGAAGGTAGTCAGTTGATGGCCAAGAATCCTTTAGCTCTGTACTAGCCGCATTATTGGGAAAGGCAACCGTCATGAAATATGATTGTTTCTCATCAGGTAAATAAACTTCTTCTAAAATATTTAATCGAGTTATTAGCCCGTCATTAGAAATACAGCTATTAAGTGTTTGAATAAATAATTCACGTCTATTTGGGCCGTATTGAGAAAAGCCCCATCTGTAAAATAAATGCTCTATATCTACATATTTCGGCAATGGTGTTAAAAAAGGATTCAAAATCAACCTCCACTCACTAAGGCCAAACACCACCAATAAAAGCACCTGTTTCGCCTTAGCCGGTTTTATCAAATTTAAGCCATGCCCCGCCTATTGGTGGCGGGTTTCTTGTGTTATCGCGTCTATTGCGCTCTATAGGAATGTTATCACTTTGATAGAGATAGCGGGAAATTACAGCGGGCTTTACTTGAGAGGGGGTGAACCGGCCGTCCTTGGCCAATGCCCTAACCGGTTCCAGTTCGTGGCGTGGTGGCAATCCTAGGCGGCCGCTTTTCGGGAACCGTGGCCAAAAACCAAACCATAAAAACTAACAACATAATTATTTGTTAATCGACAGATATATAAAGGTATTAAAATCTACACCTTTTGGAGAAAAAATTATGAGCAAGAGCTCTAAACAAACTCTTAGGGAAAATTTTAACCACCATGCTGCATTAGCCACATTGCTTGCTATAGTGTTAATGGTAGCCTATGACAGTGACCCTTATGATATCTGGGATCTATTTACAGGCTTTATCGTGGTTCTTATTTCATGGGAATATCTTGCTTATGAAATTTACTTTGATCGAATATCAAGTTTTCTTGCCTCAACGATCTTTGCCTCTGGGTTAGTCACTATTGTTTGCTCAGGACTACAAATTGGCTACCATTTTTTTACCGACAAGAATGATGACATGGAATCATTGGTAATATTTTCCGTAACACTAATAACATCAATCATTATTCATAAACTTTGTGGTTATAAAAAATAGCCAGAAACAAAAACGCCCCACAATCAGGGGCGCAAAATCCATAAGGCAAGGCGGGCAAATCTCGTTCAATTTAACATAACGTAGCACCCTATTAGAACCGCCCACCTCGGCCGGTGATCTAACTAATCAAACAGCCTTCCCAAGATTCGGGCAATAATCCCCACCCCAGCTTGACCGCCACGAGATAACGGCCTAGAAAAATAGTAATTTTTAACCGCAAAGAAAGCCCCTACCAAACCAAGCACAATTCCCAGATATTCAACCCAATGAATACGGTATTCAAGAACTTGTCGTAAAGCGTTACTTGCAGGTGATTGGCTAGAGTGACTTTCAAACCAGTTTTCTAACCATGCTGGGAATATCCAATAAAAGATAATGAATAACACCGCCCCCATTATGGCGGCACCCCACCACGGTAAACGATTACCAACAACAACCGAATCACGAATCAATGCACCGGCTGAGTTCTTATTTCTTCTGCGATAACGACGGCCCATTAAACAACCTCTTTCACTTCACAGTAATTTAAAGCCAGAAACAAAAACGCCCCTTGATGGGGGCGTTACTTTAGTAATACTCATTTTCCATTTTTGGGAAAGAGCCAATTAGCAACTACGAATAATAAAGCTATCACGTTTATAGTCGTAGTGGTTAGCACTGTAATTAGCACGTTCTCTGGCAATGAAAAATCACAGAACCAGAAACCTTCAAAAAATAAAATCACACCAACTACTGCTAGCCAAGTTGCAACAACAAGAAATATTGCCCAAGCAAACTTTAATCGCAGATCATGAGTATCTTCTAGTTCTTTAAGCTTTTGCTTAAGAACTTTTATCTCGTGATCTTGCCTTAGATCATCTATATCTTCAGATAAATCTACATTTTCAAAAGCTACTAAATCTGAATTAGAATCTTCTTTTACATCATCACCAGACTTCTGAACTTTTTTCAAAAAAGTTGCATTAAGCTTTTTTCCTTTAGCAGACCCTGACAACTATTTATGCCTCAATTCTATCTAGAATTTCTTGGTAGTGGGTTCTAATCAGGTTTCTAGGGATTTCTGAATAAGGTTCCTGATTCCAGACTTTAGACCAAGGTGTATCAGGCCTATGAGTAATTTGCGACAATGCAAATCCTGAATGGTGCCCGTACCCTTCCCAAATAGCCTTAATCAGCTGCTTCTGATCTTCATCTTCAATTGAATCCGGCACGCCGGGTATAAAATCGGTTACCTCGCCACGACCATATTTACGCAAGGACTGGTAAAGGTCTCGGATAACTGGGCCAAACTGCCAAGCATAAGCCTCTTCATTAGTTAGTAATGGCTCATCCATTCCTGCCAATGAAAACCCATGAGCGATATAAACCAATTTTTGAAGCTTCATATTAGTTAAAGAGTGGTCATCTTCCTGTTGAGCCAACTCAATGAACTTATTTGCCACTGCTAATGATGAACTCATAGTTAACAACCTCTACTAAAACTTACATCTAACTATTATTAGACATCCTAAACTGTGTATTACACACTATGAGACACCATAAGACAATAAACATTACTTATAGCCAAGCCTCGAATTTGAGCTCAATAATTACTTAAATAAAGCACATAAACAATTCAGTAACGATAAAAAAATAACTTAACGCCACGTTTTATTATCATTCCACCCGAAAAGTTCCCACGGTTCCCACTAAGGTTTTTTGTGTGGGAACCGCTACAAGCCCCGCCACTGCGTTTGGTTCCCACGGTTCCCACTGTTCCCACGCGAAAACATCAATGCAAATAAACACGGTCACAAAAAAGGGGCTTAACCCGCCCCCTTTTGATAAAAGTCACTTATAACAATCCGCTATTTAGCCTTTTAAGCGACCATGCAGCGGCACCACATCGGCACCAGCTTTAATACTGTCTAGGTAATCGGCCCACACTTGTAGCATCTTGGCGCGTTCCGGTAAATATTCGGCCTTGTTGTAGCTTGCCCTTACCTTATTACCCTCCTCATGGGCTAGCTGTTTCTCTATCCAGTCAGAATTAAAGCCCATTTCATTTAACAGCGTACTAGCCGTGCCTCTAAAGCCATGGGCGGTATGCTTGCCACGGTAGCCCATCCGGTGCAAAGCCGCGTTTAAGGTTTGGCTACTTAATGGCTTGCCCATATTGTGCGGGCTTGGGAAAACATACCGGCCGTGCCCGCTGTATTGCTGTTGCTGTTCTAATAAGCGTTTCACCTGCTTACTGATCGGCACCACATGGGGGCGGTCCATTTTCATAGATTCGGCCGGTATGATGATTTGCCCCTTATCCAGTTCAACAAATCGCCATTCGAGTTCCGCTAACTCCGTGGGCCGTAAAAAGATATAGGCTTGCACCTCTAAGGCTACTCGAGTGCTTATATCTCCGTTGTATTCGGCTAGATCATTCAATAACCGGTTAAGGCTTTTGCTATCGGTCAAATTATGGAAGTTTTCCCGCTTCACCTTTTTAAAGATATTGTTCGGCAGGTCTCTAACCGGATTGCGTAAACAATGGCCCATCCCGACCCCGTACTGAAAAATGTTAGTTGCGAACTGTTTTACCTTTCTCAGGGTTTCCAGTTTGCCGGTGGCCTCAATCCCCTTGAGCGCATCCCTTGCAATCTCGGGCGTAATCTCTTCTAAGGGATAATCACCAAGGCGCGGGATTAAATGCCCCTCAATTCGTCCTCTGTTCTTTTTCAGGGTGGAATATTGCCAACTTTCGGCCATGTGGTTTAACCATTCATCGTAAAGCTGTGCAAACGTCATACGATTGGCTAGGCGCGTGCTCTCTTGCTCGATGTTTTTTTGTTCGGCCTTGGTTTGCTGTTTCTGCTCGCTTGGGTCTTGGCCAATAGCTAGCGCCTCTTTTGCTTGATCTCTCAGGGTGCGCGCTTGCGCTAACCCTAGGGCCGGATATTCACCAAGAGTTAAAACCTGTTCTTTTCTGGTTTGGGGGTGGCGGTAACGAAAGCGAAAGAACTTCTTACCGGTTTTTCTCACTTCAACATACAGGCCGTTTGAATCGGTCTCTTTATAAGGCTTATCAGCGGCTTTAAGTTTTCTCAGCTTTGTATCAGTTAGCATGGCGGGGCACCTTTGAACCTATCACGGTTTCAGCAAAAAAAGCGGGTAACGTTTTAGGGGATGCGGGTAACACTCAAAACGTTACCCTCAATATTACCCGCTTTTTTCGTGGCTTGCATGAGTCAGAATAGACCGCATTAGAGTGAAATAGACGCTAAGTTATTGATTTTACGTTCTTGGAGGCATAAAAAAACCCGCGTTGGACGCGGGTCTTTAGGTATATGGTGGCTACACCGAGATTCGAACTTGGGACCCCATCATTATGAGTGATGTGCTCTAACCAGCTGAGCTATGTAGCCAAAATGTGGTGCGTATTATAAGCATTGTTTGAATGCTGTCAATACTAATTTTATAAGTTTCTTAAAGTTTTTAGCTTTAGATATTTCAATGCATTTAAGAAAGATACCGGCCGGTAATATTTGATAAAAAAGCACTTAACCAAGTTTGTGTTTTTCTGGAAAATTCAGAACAACAAAACCGTTAAGCTTTTAAACAAATTTTATTTGAGCCTAAGATAAATTTTCAAAGGCAAAGCTGTTAAATGAAAGCGTACAATGAGTACGCGTCCATTTAACAATGCAGGACTTGGAAATTTAGCGACGGCTGAATTGAAATTTTAGACGTTAAAGCGGAAATGCATCACATCCCCATCTTGAACGATGTATTCTTTTCCTTCTAAACGCTGCTTACCAGCAGCTTTGGCGCCCGAGTCACCCTTATGCTCAATATAATCATCATAAGCAGTGACTTCAGCACGGATAAAGCCTTTTTCAAAATCTGTATGAATTACGCCAGCTGCTTGTGGCGCTGTCGCGCCTTTTTTCACAGTCCATGCGCGAACTTCTTTCACGCCGGCCGTAAAGTAAGTTTGCAAGCCCAATAATTCATAAGCGGCACGAATCACACGGTTTAGACCAGGTTCTTCTTGACCCATTTCCTCAAGGAAATCGACTTTATCTTCATCATCCAACTCAGCAATTTCAGATTCAATGGCTGCACAAACAGGAACAACAACGGCACCCTGTTCTTCAGCGATTTCACGGACTTTGTCTAGAAGAGGATTATTTTCAAATCCATCTTCATTCACATTGGCGATATACATCATTGGCTTAATGGTCAAAAGCTGCAAGTCACGAAGCATCATTTTTTCATCATCCGTCAATTCAACCAAACGAATCAATTTACCGTCTTTGATTTCTTCCAAAACACGCTCGTAAAGTGCCTGACGCGCTTGGGCTTCTTTATTTCCAGATTTACCCAGCTTAGCTTGTTTTTGGGCATTTTTTTCCAGAGACTCAGAGTCTGCCAAAACCAGTTCCATATTGATAATTTCAATATCCGAAATCGGATCAACCTTCCCCGCAACATGGACGATATCATCGTTCTCAAAACAACGTACGACCTGAACAATGGCATCCGTTTCACGAATGTTTTGTAGAAACTTATTCCCTAACCCTTCCCCTTTGGAAGCCCCTTCAACCAAACCAGCGATATCCATAAAATCAACTGTTGCTGAAAGAACACGCTCTGGATTCACGATTTCTGCTAGCGCATCCTCACGAGGGTCAGGAACCGCCACCACTCCAACATTTGGATCAATTGTACAAAATGGGTAGTTCGCCGATTCAATTCCGGCATTCGTTAATGCATTAAAAAGAGTTGATTTACCAACATTTGGCAGTCCAACGATACCGCATTTAATTCCCATCGAAGTCTCCTTAATCAGGGGTGGGTAAGAGAAAATTTAAGATTTGGTGTGCAGAATCATCATCGCTTTTTCGATGTCGCCTACTGCAAGTTCTGGAATGATTTTCGATGCTCGATAACAAGCATCATCAATGTCTTGACGGTCAGTTTTTGAAGGCGCTTTAAGCACATAATCGACGACTTGGTCACGATGCCCGGGATGATCTATGCCTATACGCAGACGCAAAAACTCTTTTCCCATGGCCGCAATCGTATCGCGCAGCCCATTATGACCACCATGACCACCGCCTTTTTTCAATTTTGCCACACCGACGGGCAAATCCAGCTCGTCATGCACCACTAAAATCGATTCAACAGGGATTTTATAGAATTTGGCTATGGCAGAAATCGATTGTCCACTGCGATTCATAAACGTTGCAGGTTTTAACAACCAAACATCTAAACCGTTACTTTGAACTCGCGCCGCTTGACCCAAGAATTTGGTTTCTGGACGAAATACTGCACCGTATTGGCGAGCTACTTCGTCCACAAACCAAAAACCAGCGTTATGTCGGGTTAAATCATATTTGTCGCCCGGATTTCCAAGACCGACAATTAATTTAATCTTTGACATAAACGCTGGCTCTTTAGTTTAAGCAATTAAAGGCTTATTAACCTTTACGCTTAGGCTTACCGATGTTTACAACCGCTTGGTCGTAGTCAGTGTTACCGTGCGTCAGAGCTGTAATCACAACACCTTCAGGCATTGTTAGCTCAGAAAGACGCATTGAAGTACCTGCTTCCATTGCTGAAACATCTACATTGATCGATGCTGGAAGATCTTTTGCCAAACAACGAACTTCGATAGTTGGTTGTAGGAAAGACATTAGACCACCCATTTTCACACCTGGTGCTGTCGACTTACCAGTGAATACTAATGGAACTTTCTTAGTAATCATGTTGCTTTCGCCAGCGCGCTGAAGATCGATGTGCGCAACTTCGTTGGTTGCTGGGTGACGTTGCATATCTTTTACAACGACTTGCTCAGAATCACCACCATTAACATCAACTGTGATAACACTGTTATACATATCATTGTTGTCAAATGCGTGAGCGATGAAGTTTGCATCAAATGCAACTGAAACCGCTGCTTTATCTGCACCGTAAATGATTGCTGGTACTTTACCCGCACGACGAAGGCGGCGGCTCGCACCTTTCCCTTCTTCCGAACGGATTTCTGCTGTCCAATTTAGACCCATTGTTCTTCTCCAAGATTGATAGTTATATTAGTGAAACTATCGATTAATAAAACCCACATTCGCGACCAAATATGAGCAGAGCGCGGATTATACTAAAAATTAAAAATAATTCCACTGAATTTTCAACCGGTTAGCCAGTTACATCATTGACATGATTCTCCGCCGGCCGGTAAGGTTTTACTAATGCCTAGAAACGCAAAACCCCAGACTAAGCTGGGGTTTTGTTTAGAGCGGTTATTATTACTTCAATGTTCCATTAAAGCGGTAACCGACTCTTCCAAGTTAATACGGCGGATGGTTTCACCCAGAAGATCTGACACAGAAACTCTGCGGATTTTCTTACAGGCTCTGGCATCGGCTGATTCTGGAATAGAATCTGTTACAACCAACTCTTTTAACACAGAGTTATTGATGTTTTCAACCGCCGGCCCAGAGAGTACAGCGTGGACTACATAAGCTGACACACTTTTCGCTCCACGATCCATCAAAGCTTTGGCTGCTTTGCACAAAGTACCCGCCGTATCGACCATATCATCGATGATAATGCAGTCGCGACCTTCGATTTCACCGATAATATTCATTACCTGTGCAACATTCGCTTTTGGTCGGCGCTTATCAATAATAGCCATATCAGCATCAATCGCTTTAGCCACGGCACGCGCACGAACAACCCCTCCCATATCAGGAGAGACAATGGTCACATTTTCCAACTGCTGAGTTTTATTCATATCTTCAACCAACAAAGGTGAACCATAAATATTATCAACTGGAATGTTAAAGAAACCTTGAATTTGGTCGGCATGCAAATCAACTGTCACAACACGATCTGCACCCGCTTGGGTAATCATATCAGCGGATAAACGAGCCGTAATTGGAACGCGAGCCGAATGAGGTCTGCGATCTTGACGGGCAAAACCATAATAGGGGATAACAGCGGTAATACGACCTGCAGAAGCACGTTTGAGCGCATCAATCATGACCAACATTTCCATCAAATTGACGGCTGGTTCTGGTGTACAGGTGGGCTGCAAAACATAAACATCTTGTCCACGAACAGACTCTTTGATTTCAACCATAATTTCGCCATCGCTAAAACGACCGACATCGGCTTTACCAAGAGGAATATCTAAATAAGTGGAAATCTTTTCTGCAAGACTGACATTTGCGTTTCCCGCAAAAATCATGACATTTTTAGTCGCCATTAAAGGGCTCCTGTTGAAGACAAAATGATTTGGGGAATTCGAGAGGTAGATAATGGCAGGGATGGCAGGATTCGAACCTGCGGTACACTGGATCAAAACCAGATGCCTTACCACTTGGCCACATCCCTGTATATCTGCGTCGTTGAAGACAGGTGCGTATTATCCAGACTTTGAAATGCTTCGCAACCCTTTTTTAAAAAAAATTTAAAAAATTCTTCGAGATGACCTTTCTTCTCATCCAAGCAAGCAATTAGCAATGTATTTAACGAATTAGAAACACTTAAATTCCATTAAATAGTAGTACCTTAAACACGCATTTTTTAACACAGAAGTTAATCGTCTAAAAAGCCAGCCGGTACAAATTGCTTAAGCTTGGCAACGGATTCCCAATTTTTAAACTGATTATAGTACGTCTTCCAAAGTTTTTCCGCTTGATCCGTTTGGTTATTTTTTAAGTAAGCCTGAATAAGATGTGCAAACACCTCTTCATCCGCCTCAATATCAAACGCTGATTCTAAATATTCAACCGCTTTGGCATAATCTTGCAACTGATAATACAGCCACCCCATACTATCTAAAATAAAATAGTTGTTCGGTTCAAGCTCAAGCGCTCGACTTAGAAGGACTTTCGCTTTATCGAGTTTTTGCTGGCGCTCTACATAAAAATATCCCAAACCGTTTAACGCTTCAACATTGTTCTCATTGAGTTCAAGAACCTTTAAAAGGATTGACTCATACTCTTCAAATTCACCAAAATTGAAATGTATATAAGACTTTGCCAACATGACAGGTGTATTACTCGGCTCAATTAGCAAAACCTGATTATAAATATCCAAGGCTTCTTGATATTTCTCTTGGTAACTTTTAAAAATTGCTTTAGCCCGCAACCGTTTGACTTTATTCTGCGGCAAATCAACTGAAATCTTTTCTAATTCCGCATACGCTTGATCTATATCTCCTTGAGCAAAGAAAATCTCCGCTCGATGCAATAACGCATCCACTTGGAATGTCGTTGTCACAACCTGATTGAAACTCTGCAACGCCTCATCAAAACGCTTCAACTCTTGCAAGCTAATCCCTTGGTAGTAATGAGAAATCGCTTTATAGCCTTTCTCATCCAGTAATGGTTGTAAATTCTGGATTGCTTTTTCGAGTTGATTTTGTTCAATTTGTAACAGAGCAAGCGATAGCCTAGCTTTATGAGCTTCAGGCAGCTTTTCCAAAATCATCTTATAACGAGTTTCAGCGCCTGCATAATCTTCAGCCAAGACTTGCAAGCGCGCCATTCGCTCTTGAACGACAAAATCATCTGGAAAAGACTCTAAATAGCGACCTAAATCCTCGATCCCCACCTGAGTCTTAGAATTATCAACATACAACTTGGCCAATAGTTGGTAAATTTGAGGCTTTTGCTCTTTTTCAACTAACTTGCTAGCTTCCTGCAAAGCCTCCATTGCAAAGTCCGGCATATTATGAGTTGCAGCAACCATTGCCAACCCCAAATGTCCCGACCAAACATCCGGATGCATTTGCACAATCTTTTCGAAGAAAACCAAACCGGCATCCACAGGTGCCGAAGCAGCTACTCGACGAGAAGTCACCAATAAATCTTGTTCCATAGGTAATTCAGAGAGCGTTTGATAAGTATCCCACTCTTGCAACGCCTGTTCGACCTTACCTTCCTGCAAACTCAAAATAAATGCAGCTCGCCATGCCAAATCAGCGGAAGGCTCAAGCTCTTTCCATAAATCCGTTGCTTTTCGAATTTTTTCGACGTCATAGGTCGCCATGGAAACTTCAAACGCTCGTTTAACTAACTTGGTATCAGAAGTCTCTTTAGCCAATCCATAAAGCAATTCAAAGGCTGACTCATAACTTCCTCGTCGAAGTAAGATTTCTGCTTGTAGAATTTTCAACATTTGGGCAGAGTTGAGTCGATTATCAGCAATTGCATTGTATGCCGGCACGGGTTCTTCGTTTTCACTCTCCGCTTCTAACGTTTTAAGGTTTTGCGTATTCTGAGCCGCTGGATTTGAACTTAATGAGATATTAGGAGACTTCTTCGTCACTTCACTCGGTTCAATTGGATCCGTTACTACAGGATTTGAGCAGCCCTGCATAAATAATAAGACAGCAACCCATAAACCTTTTTTAACAAAGTTGTGGGATGGACGTTGAATTTCTGTCTCTGTGGTCATTCGGCTCATTGATTTACTCATTATTAATAACTGATAACTTTCAAAATACTAACACTATTTGTTAAATGCACACAATTGAATAGCTTGAGTTACCCATAAACGTCAGAGTGTTTTATAACTTCCCCTGCCTGAAAACGGCTTTCAAACCCAACAAAATTTATAAAAGCGTCATTTTTTGAACTCAAAGAGAGCTTTGCACGAGTAAGAGATAAAGCATAAATTGAGAAAAAATTTTGTTGAACTAGGCAAAAAGTGCAGGGAATAGCCAGCTATTCTCAAGCTTTTTAACAAAGCTCGACAAGATTTTAGCCAATTTTGGTTATTTATTATTTCGTGCAAAGCTCTCTCAAAGCATGACAATTTATTTACCGGCCGGTGAAAAACACGGGAAAACTTGCAATTACCCTAATTATTTAGCATTATTACGCTCCTTTGATTGCAGATTTATTGCAGCTTTACGAGACCGAACTAAAGTTATTTTGTATGAAGCTAATTACGCTTGGTGTTAATCACGAAACGGCCCCCGTTGACATCCGTGAAAAAGTTTCATTTTCACCTGAACAGTCAAAACAAGCCTCTGTTGAGCTAAAAAAACAGGGGTTGGCCAATGAATGCATTATCCTCTCGACCTGCAATCGCACTGAAATCTATGTCACTCTTAAAGAGTCACAAAGCTCTGAACAGGTTGCTAATGACGATCAACCGTCCATCGTGACCATTGAACGCTGGTTAGAAAAATTCTTTGATATCGACCCTAAAACCCTGACGCCCTATCTGTATCGCCATCAAGAACTTGATGCCGTCAAGCATATTATGCGAGTGGCCAGTGGTTTAAATTCGCTGATTTTGGGTGAGCCGCAAATTTTTGGACAAATCAAAGACGCTTATAATCTTGCACACAAAAATGGCCACATAAATCAGTCTCTCGATACGCTTTTCCAGCATATTTTCAAGACGGTCAAACAAGTTCGCACCGATACAGCCATTGGCAACAGCCCGGTTTCAGTGGCCTTTGCGGCAGTCGCACTCTCAAAACAGTTCTTTGGTGATTTATCCGAGCAAACTGCTCTGCTTTTAGGGGCTGGAGAAACCATTGAGCTGGTCGCTCGCCATTTAAAAGAAAGTAATATTGGTAAATTGATTATCGCCAACCGTACATTGGAAAAAGCCCATAATCTTGCAGAAACTTTAGCCGGTTACGGCATTCAACTGGAAGAAGTTGATGACCACTTGCATGAAGCCGATATTGTTATTGGCTCGACTGGCGCACCGCATGCGATCTTAAAACGCGATCAAGTTAAGCAAGCGTTGAAAAAAAGAAAATATCGCCCAATGTTTATGGTCGACATTGCCGTTCCACGTGACATTGAATCCAGCATCAACCAACTTGACAGCGTTTATTTGTACACCGTTGACGACTTACAAGAAATCATCGAAAGCAATAAACAATCGCGCCAAACGGCTGCACTGGAAGCAGAAGAAATTATTGACGTCCAAGCCAGTAACTTTATGGCACAGCAGCTGGCAATGGATCAAGTCAAACCTATTATCAAAAACTACCGTCAGCAATCAATGGAAATCAAGCAACAAGCACTTGAACACGCATTGCACCAGCTTGAACAAGGCAATGATCCTGAAAATGTTGTCAAATTGTTGGCGAACCAACTGACTAACCGCTTGCTTCACACCCCTACTTCTCAGCTCAAACAAGCTGGCATTGATAATAACAAAGGGTTGATTGAAGCCTCTGAACACCTCCTGATTTGTCGTGACCACCAAGCTTGCAAAGTCAAGCCTTAGCGTCTCTTGCAGTCACTATTCCCTAATTTTTAAGAGAGCCTTTTCGTGAAAGAATCTATCCGTTTAAAACTCGACAACCTTGTGGAACGCTTGGAAGAGCTGAATCACCTGATTTCCGATCCTGAAGTCATTTCAGATCAAAAGAAATTCACCGCATTGACTCGTGAGCACGCGCAACTAACCCCGGTGGTTGAAAACTATCAATCGTTTATTGAAACCGAGGCCGACTTGGAAGAAGCCGATGAAATGCTACGTTCCGGTGATGCAGATATGGCAGAAATGGCCAAAGAAGAGCTACCTGAACTCAAAGCTGCTTTAGAAAACTTTGAGCTCGAACTGCAAAAAATGTTGCTGCCAAAAGACCCTCGTGATGACAGCAATATTTTCTTGGAAATCCGTGCCGGAACCGGTGGAGATGAAGCTGCGATTTTTGCAGGTGATCTATTCAAAATGTATTCACGCTATGCAGAAAACATGAAATGGCAAGTCGAAGTGATTAACTCCAACGAAGGAGAGCATGGTGGTTACAAAGAAATCATCGCGCGTATTATTGGTGCCGGTGCCTACTCTCGTTTGAAATTTGAATCCGGCGCACACCGCGTGCAACGTGTTCCAGCAACCGAAACACAAGGTCGAGTACACACATCAGCCGCAACCGTGGTCATTATGGCCGAGGCACCCGAAGTTGAAGAGGTTGAATTAAACCCTGCTGATTTGAAAGTTGATACCTTCCGCGCCTCTGGTGCCGGCGGTCAGCACGTTAACAAAACCGACTCCGCGATTCGTATCACTCATATTCCAACAGGCACTGTCGTTGAATGTCAGGATGAGCGTTCACAGCACAAGAACCGCGCACGAGCAATGTCATTACTTGCAGCTCGCATTATGGATGCTAAACAACAAGTTCATGATGCGGCGATTGCACAAGAGCGTAAAAGCTTAGTCGGAACCGGTGACCGCTCAGACAGAATTCGAACCTACAACTACCCACAGGGTCGAGTCACCGATCACCGTATTAATTTGACGCTTTACAAGCTTGACGATGTCATGAACGGTGGTTTGAACCATGTTGTTGATCCGCTGATTCAAGAACATCAGGCTGAGCAATTGGCAGCATTGAATTCTGGTCAATAAATACCGTATGGCTAGCTTTTGAGAAGGTCTAATGGATAGTTCAGTCACACCAACCACTCAAGGTTACACCATTGAACAGGTCATACAGCTAGCAACGGATGCTCTATTTGGCCTGTCGGATTCACCCAAACTTGATGCGGAGCTACTACTTTGTCATGTGTTAGAGTGTGAGCGAAGCTACTTATATACTTGGCCGGAAAAAATTCTTGGCAACGATCAAGTCCTTGCGTTTCGTGAACTGTTGCAAAAACGCCAACAAGGCCACCCAATTGCCCACCTAATTGGCGAACGTGAGTTTTGGGGACTTCCGTTAAAGGTCACGCCTGACACCTTGATTCCACGACCAGATACTGAAGTCCTAATTGAGACCGCTTTAACTTTATTACCGGCCGGTCAAAATGCCAACCTTAGAATCTTAGATTTAGGCACTGGAACTGGCGCAATTGCATTAGCATTGAAAAGCGAACGACCAAATGCTCAAGTCAGTGCCGTTGATTTCTCAAAAGCGGCATTAGAAGTGGCTAAAACCAATAGCGAGTTGCTGAATTTACCCATTCAAACCCTTCATAGCAGTTGGTTTCAAACCTTACCGGCCGGTGAATACTTTGATTTAATTGCCAGCAATCCACCCTATATTGAAGAAAACGATAAACACTTGACCCAAGGCGATGTTCGCTTTGAACCCATAAGCGCTCTGACCTCAGGTAAAGATGGTTTAGAGGATATTCGCCTGATTGCCAAACAAGCAATCGATTATTTATTACCGGCCGGTTGGTTAATTTTGGAACATGGCTACAATCAAGGTGAAGCCGTGCGAGAGATTCTTGCTGAAAATGGTTATCAAACGATTGAAACGCGCCAAGATTATGGTCAAAATGATCGAATCACTTTTGGGCAAAAATCAACAACCTAAACAACCTAAACAATAGCCAGTATTTTTTAGTAATTACAAAGCCAAATGCCTAACCCCCTTCGAAGTAAGTTCTAGTCCAACTTAGCAAAAACCTCTTAAAGCGATGAGTTGTTTCTCGACTTACCCTTTCGGGCGCCGAGTTCTTCGTTTGAGCGCAGCGAGTTCGAGATCGCAAGAGGTTGAGCGTTAGTTGGACTTAACGAAACAAGCTGGGGCTGTTTTCTTTGGTTCGTTTCTCGGCTGTTCGCCGAGTTCTGCATGTCTTTGTCAGCACAAAGAAATGAACAAGAAACAATCACGATTTTCTTCAGCAGTAAAATCACTGCCTAGATGAACTGGATACCTGAAAAATTAAGGAGCCACCATGAAACCCGAACTGAATGATGAAGAACTCTCACGCTATAGCCGACAAATCCTGTTGTCTGAAATTGATTATGAAGGTCAATTAAAGCTGGCCAATTCGCATGCAGTGGTTTTTGGACTGGGTGGATTAGGCTCCCCTGCGTCTCTGTATCTTGCTGCCGCTGGAATTGGCAAACTCACCTTAATCGATTTTGATAAAGTCGACGACTCCAATCTACAACGTCAAATCGTTCATCGAGAAGCCAATATCGGTGAGTTAAAAGTTGAATCGGCAAAATCCAATCTTGCCAAGCTCAATCGTTTTATTGAAATTGAAACTGTCGGAAAAACACTAGAAGAACAAGAAATTGAAGCGCTTGTCTCATCTGCCGATGTGGTACTGGATTGCACGGATAATTTTGCCACACGATTCATGCTCAATCGGGTTTGCTTTAAAACCAAAAAACCACTCGTTTCAGGGGCAGCCATTCGCTGGGAGGGGCAATTGAGCACTTATGATTTTCGTCAGGAGAACTCACCTTGCTATCAATGTCTCTATCCAAATGAAGGCGGTGAAGAATTAACTTGCTCACGAAATGGCGTCTTGAGTCCTGTGGTTGGCATGGTCGGCTCCATGCAAGCAGTTGAAGCGATTAAAGCTCTGCTTAATTTACCCACTTTAACCGGTAAACTGATGATTATCGATGCTTATAGCATGATGATTCGTACATTGAATTTAAAGAAAGACCCTGAGTGTACGCATTGTAGCCAATAAACCCAAATAAGCTTTACCGGCCGGTAAGAATAATTATTGCCCAGGCTGTTGACGTGGAATCAAAGTCTGATTGCTCGTCGTCAATGGCTCTGATACACCTTGCTGAGATTTATCAACTTCGATAATGACTCGACGATTTAAAGAACGTCCATAAGGCGTATCGTTCGGTGCCACAGCCTCGTTATCCGCCTTTCCAATAATGCTAATCAAACTCTTGTCCACATCCATGTAGATAAAGGTTCTGGCAACCGTTCCAGCACGAGCAGCGGAAAGTTCCCAGTTTGAAGGAAACTGGAAATTGTTAATAGGCACGTTATCTGTGTAACCAGTGATCGTCATAAGTTGTCCACGCCCGACCAATGTCATAGCCAGCTTTTCTAACTCCTCACGAACATCGTCGTTAATCGATGCCCGACCACTTTCAAAAAAACTATCGGATTTTAGGGTAATAATAATCTTTTCGTCGGTTTCCTGAATATCAATGTCTTTTGGGTTCAGTTCTTTCAGAGATTCTTGAATTTCATCCAGAGTGACCGGCGGTTTAAGGTCAATTGGATTAATTATATCCGTGCCTTGGGTCTCACCTTGATTCTCAGCCTCATTAATCATGACGCTATCGCCTTGCCCCAACACATTATCGACAAAAGCTTTACGCTGTTCAGGCTCAACAATCGCAATTAACCACATGACCAAGAAAAACACCATTAAAACGGTCATTAAATCCGCTAAGGCAATTTTCCAAGAACCTCCGTGCGCCCCTCCTTCATCATGTTCATGGTATCGACGACCCATAATTTTTCCCAAATAACTTAAAGATAACCGGCCGGTAAATATTCTTTCAAGAACTTCTCCCTAAAAGCATCCAGCCGTAAAGACAAATCAACCAATTTCATCGCGCTCAAGGCAATATTCCGGTGGCAAAGACTGTCGCCCAATTTCCACAGCTAGACTTGGCGAAACACCGTTGGCGTAAGCACTGATAAATTCTGCCGTGACTTCCATTAACATGCGATCTTGTCGAATCATAATTTCAACCGCATGCACAAACGGCGCTAAAACAGCAAACGCCATAAAAACCCCTGTCAAAGTTCCAACTAATGCAGCACCAATCGCTTTACCGATTGCAGCAATATCCATATCACCGCCCAGTAACTCCATAGTTAAGATAACCCCCATTACCGCAGCGACAATCCCGAAACCGGGTAACCAATCTGCGACTTTACCTACCGCCTTTGGCACTTCCGACATGGATTGAGTCGTAGCACCAATTTGGTTGTAAAGATGGTCTTTAAAGTTTTGGTTCTCTGGTGGGTTCAACAAAAGATAGTTGAAATTATCAACAATAAACTTGGTTAAATCCTTATGCTTCATGACCCGAGAATAGTGCATAAAAATTGGACTTGCTTCAGGTTCAAGCAAGTGCTTTTCAAGGGCCAACATTCCAGATGAACGTGACAAACGTGCCAATTCCTCAAGTAGTCCCAAGGTCTCTTGATACAAACGTTTATTGACTCGATCACCCGAAAAATAGCGTCCCAAAAAATAAAATGTACGCTTCCAAACGACCACTGGGGTAGACGCCAAAAAAGTGCCCAGTGCAATTCCAAGGATGACCACCAATTCTGACGGATGCCATAGAGAGAGAAGATTACCTCCCATCAGCACAAAACCGCCAAGGAAGCTGAGCATAATAATAATAATTCCGACTGGCTTAGCAATCATAAGTGTTACTCTGCAGTTAAATAATTGATTCTTGAGTAAGGCTTAAGCATTATTTATACCAGCTTATGGTCGACACACGATTCTCAAACTATTCGCTCACTTCAATTGCAATGACTTTTTTCAAGGTTCTTGGTAGCACAATGCCTTTGTTTGCTCTGCGACTAAAAGCTTCCTCAATTGCAGTTGGCCCAAATTGCTTTTCGTACTTTTCGGTTTTCAGTGTCAATTTTTGACCAGGTGTAAACGCAAACACCGCATTAAGCTCAACGCCTTTAGGCATTTGAATCAGTTTATTGCCTTTACCTTTCGCAAGCACCGGCAATTCGCTGACAGGAAACACCAACATTCTTGGTTCAGAGGTTACGACCACAACCCATTGCTCATCCTCAGTTTTCGAGTCAACTTTTGGCGCAGGTAACACGCGAACATTTTTCAACCCGGCAACTTTGGGCAAACTGATAATCGCTTTTCCTGATTTGCTTTTCGAATTCAGACTTTCCAGCTCGCACACAAAACCAAAACCAGCAGAAGAACACAAAATGACTTTGTCAGTCGGCGCACCCAGTAAAACTTGCGTGAAATGGCTTTGGCTATCGGGATTTAACCGGCCGGTTAAAGGTTCACCATGCGACCGTGCAGATGGCAAACTGTGTGCAGGCAAACTATACGCACGACCTGTACTATCAATGAAGGCGGCATTTTGTCGACTATGCCCAATTGCTTGCGATAAGAATTGATCACCGGATTTATACCCGAGAGAAGCACCATCAATATCATGACCTTTTGCAGCACGCACCCAACCATTTTCTGACAATACAACCGTCACCGGTTCAGATGGCAATAAGTCTTGCTCACTCATGGCTGTGGCAACTCTTGCCTCAATCAAAGGTGACTTACGGTCATCACCAAATTCTTTCGCATCGGCTAACAGTTCTTTTTTCACCAATGTTTTCAAGCGAGCAGCAGATCCCAGAATTTTTTCAAGCCTATCACGCTCCGCAGCAAGCTCTTCCTGCTCGGATTTAATTTTCATCTCTTCAAGTTTTGCCAAATGGCGCAGCTTTAATTCCAACACCGCTTCCGCTTGAATATCGGTCAAACCAAAACGCGCCATTAATACCGGTTTGGGCTTATCCTCTTCTCGGATAATCGCAATCACTTCATCAATATTCAAGAAGGCAATCAGCATCCCTTCTAAAATATGCAAACGCGCCAATACCTTGTCTAAGCGATACTGCAAACGTGCACGAACCGTTTCGGTTCGATAGCTCAACCACTCACTGAGCATCATTTTTAAATTTTTAACTTGCGGTCGGCCATTTAAACCAATGACATTAAAGTTTCCGCGATAACTTTTTTCCAAATCCGTTGTCGCAAATAGATGCAACATGGTTGCTTCCACATCAACACGTTTCGAGCGTAGCTCAATGACCAAACGCACAGGGTTTTCATGATCGGATTCATCTCGCAAATCCACGACCATAGGCAATTTTTTATTGCGCATTTGCGTGGCAATCTGCTCTAAAACTTTTGCACCTGAAACCTGATACGGCAAAGCTTCAACCACGACATTCACGCCATCTTCCACTTGATAAGCCGCCCTTTGACGAATCGAGCCATTGCCAGTGGTATAGAGTTTTTTCATCTCCTCTGGCGTAGAAATAATATGCGCTTGATTTGGATAATCAGGAGCTGGCATATACTCCATAAGTTCTTCTACGGTCGCCTTAGGATTTTGTAACAACTCCACACAAGCATTCACCACTTCACGTAAATTATGCGGTGGAATATCGGTGGCCATCCCAACCGCAATTCCGGAAGTTCCATTCAATAACACATGTGGAACACGCGCCGGTAAAACACTCGGTTCTTTTAAAGAGCCATCGAAATTTGGTACCCAATCCACCGTACCTTGCGAGGTTTCTTCAAGAAGTAATTGACTGAATTTTGACAAGCGAGCTTCGGTGTAACGCATGGCAGCAAATGATTTCGGATCGTCCAAAGACCCCCAGTTTCCTTGCCCATCAACCAAAGGATAACGAAATGAGAAGTCTTGAGCCATTAGCACCATGGCTTCATAACAAGCTGAATCACCATGCGGATGGAATTTACCTAAAACATCCCCTACGGTTCTAGCGGATTTTTTATGTTTGGAAGTCGCTTTTAGTCCAAGCTCAGACATCGCATAAATAATTCGACGTTGTACCGGCTTTAAACCATCGCCAATATGTGGCAAAGCTCTGTCTAAAATGACATACATCGCATAATCGAGATAGGCTTTTTCGGCAAACTCGGCAACACTGCGTTGTTCCACCCCTTCATAATTCAATGTCAAATTACTCACGCTCGGTTCTCTCCAACCAATTTCTTGAAACAATGTTATTCAATAAAAATTACTTCCCCATACCAGCAAGCACTTTAAAAAGACGCCATAAATCCTTCTCTGAAGGCTTTTATATCCGAATGGGTGCTGCGCAGACCATCTTGGTCTGAAATCTTTTTACAAGTGCGTATTGGTAGCGGACTGCATATTATGAACAAACGTTAATCGCTCATTTTGCCAACCGCGCAAGAGACAAATGACTTGGCTTTTGCGCCAGCGGCTTTTAGGCCTTCCACGGTGCCGGACTCAGGATAGCCCATTTTTAATAAAGTCTGCGCAATCTTTTCTCGAACAGAACCCTCTGGCTTAATATTGGGCGCTAAACTCAGTCTTACACAACCTGCTTCAACATCCACAGTGACGGTTTCTACTTCACCCATCGCTTCCAATTGCTTGCGAATACCGTTTGCACAACCACCACATTTAATATTTTCAACTTGAAATTCCATCATCTCTCCCCCAAGCTTAACTCGATTGACTATTCTATAACGATTAGAATGTCAGATTCCATTAACAACCCTAATGAAGGCGCGCAATGTCAGAATTACAACAGTCATATCGCCACCTCCCCAAGCACTTTTATTCAGATGTTCTTCCTGAACCGGCGATAGACAGCCGTCTAATTGATCTTAACCCAGACATTATCGAGACGTTAAATCTGACATGGGATGAAAAAACCCTGCATGAGATGACCGCAGGCAAACTGACATCGAAACAGCCGCAACCCATTGCACAGAAATATACCGGACATCAATTTGGTTATTACAACCCCGACCTTGGCGATGGGAGAGGCATGTTATTGGGCGACATTCAAACCGATACCGGCCGGTATGATTTGCATTTAAAAGGCGCAGGGCAAACGCCATACTCCCGCCGAGGCGACGGTCGCGCAGTTATGCGCTCATCGGTCCGAGAGTATCTGATTGGCGAAGCCTTACATTATTTAGATGTTCCAAGCTCTCGTTGCTTAAGCTTATGCCACAGCCCTGAACCTGTTCGACGTGAACGTTTTGAAGACCGCGCCACTTACATTCGTGTGGCAAAAACACACATCCGCTTTGGGCATTTTGAATGGTTAGCGGAACTTGGCTCTCGACAAGACTTTTACAAGCTAGCAGATTTTGTCATTGAAAGCGTCTACCCTCAATTACAAAATTTACCGGCCGGTGACAAATATGTGGAATTACTCAAAACAATCGTTGAAAACACCGCCAAGCTCATCGCAAAATGGCAAGCGGTCGGTTTCTGTCACGGCGTGATGAATTCAGACAATATGTCCGTGGCCGGCGAAACCTTTGATTTTGGACCTTTTGCGTTTTTGGACGACTTTCAAATTCACTACATCTGCAACCATTCCGATACCGAAGGTCGCTACGCCTACAGTCAGCAACCCAATATTGGTTTATGGAACTGCCAAGTTCTAGCGCAAGCCTTTTTAACGATCATCGATCAAAAACACATTCAGCCAATTTTGGATACCTATGTCACCACTTACAACCAAACTTATTTAAATCATATGGGCGCAAAATTCGGCTTAGACCAAATTCAAGAAACTCAACGAGAATTCATTGGAAACAGCTTAATTCTGATGGATCAAAGCCAAATCGATTTTCACCAATTCTTTCACAAACTGTCACGACTAAACCCTTCTAACCCTGAAAGTTTTTATCAATTTGTCGGACATTCAAAAGCATGGCGTAATTGGTGCGCTGAATATCTTGAACATGCTCAGGAAAATCCGCATGCAGACTCACTCAAACAGTCAAATTTAATTCGTACTCAAACAGCAAAATTTGTTTTACGTAATGGCATTTTGCAACGCATTATTGAACAATGCGAAAAAGGCGACTATGAGCTGTTAAAACAGACCCGAGAATGGCTAAAAACACCTTTTGAACCGGCCGGTGAATTAGTCGAACATTTCCCCGAATTTTTGCAGCCGCCTGCCGGAAATGAAAAAGCAATTGCATTAAGCTGCTCGTCCTAAAAGGTGAGCGAAAAATTTCTTAAGGCAAAACAACTTCCTAGCATTTCTAATGCTAAACATGGGGGAGTTTTTTGCCAAGCCTATAAAGAAAACATACACTTAAAAAATCGAATACGGACAGGCGAATTTACCAAGAAAATTTTGGACGCACAGCATGCAACATCATCCAACAGAATTTAAGTTGAAACACCTTATCAGTGCATTGATTATCGCTCTAATCAGCGTCAGCCTGCTGATATTCAGCTCTTTAACACTTCACTACCAACTTGATAAGAAAACTCAACTCGAAAACCTGCTCAAATATGAACAATCATCCATCCCAAACCTGTCACCGGCCGAACTCAAAAAACACCTGCACAACCAATGGCAAATCTTTCAACTCTCCTACCCCGCTACCGAATTAGCCATTGTCGAATTTTCTGACTCTGGTTCCAAAGTTATTTTTTCAAGTTTCCAAAACACCCCACAATCGCACCAAAGCTCTCTAAACGAACGAATTTTGCAACTTAGCGAAAAAAGATTGCTAGAAACGCCAAAAGATCAAGACTCAAGCATAGTCGAGTTTCTGAACCAACAGTGGCAAAGTTTTTTAGACAGTGAACAATTTCATTTGCAATCATTTATGCCTGAGAACGGTTGGTATCTTGCCACCTATCAGCCACACAACTGGCTACCCTCATTTGCTCAAAAAAGTCTATCGACAACTCTTACAATTTTAGCAATCACCATTACTATGATTGCTTTCGCATTTTTCTTTAGTCTGCAAAAAACCACAAAACGGCTCAACAGCACTCAAGAACGCTATCAACAATTTCTTAATCAAAATCTCGACTGGGTTTGGGAAACGGATACCCAAGGCATCATTATTTACAGCAGTGATCACAGCTTTAACCTGCTCGGAATCGATGCCAACCGACTCCTTGGTATCAGCCTTTTTTCATTGATTGAACAAACATACCACCCAGAAGAGATAAAAAAATTACGACACGCACTGACCCAAACAGACCCTTTTTTCAATCTGGAATTTGCGCTAAAACATTCGTCAAAGAAACATATCTATGGCGTATTTTACGGCCAACCTTTTTTTGACAATCATAATCAGCTTCTGGGTTTTCGCGGGACGTGTCGCAACATTAGCGCTTATAAAGAACGACAAAATGCGTTGATTGAACAGTTAAATTTTGATCCTGTCACGCAATTACCTAATCGAGTTTACTTAATGAACAGCCTAAATCGGCTCTATCAATCAAAGGTTGCAGGACAACACTACGCCTTGATATTACTCGACTTAAACGGCTTACAGGAAGTCAATGATTTTCATGGCCATCGGTACAGCACATTGGCACTGCACTTAAGTGCCGAACGCATTCGAAAAACCGTCGCACAGAAAAATTTAGTCTGCCATCTGAACGGAACCGAATTTGCAGTTTTGATTCGCACCCCTCACGCCACCAAAAAATCCATCACCGCTCAAATGGAACTTTTGGCTGAAGAACTTATCTATGAACTTGAGCAAACAATGATTTTCGAAGAGCACAGCATCATGCTCAAGGCCAATATCGGTATTGCACTTATCCCAGAAAACGGTAACCAAGTGCCTAAAATTTTATCGAGTGCAAACCAAGCGCTCCATGAGTCGAAACAAACTGGGTATGGTCGTTATCAATTTGCCTCGACCGATCCGACAAATTATGAACAAGCACACTACAAAACTGCGGAACAACTCAAAACTGCGCTGGAAAAAAACCAGTTCAAGGTGAAATATCAACTTCAAGTAAACACTTTGCAACAAAAAATCATAGGACTTGAAGCATTACTTCGTTGGCAAGATCCAGAAACCAAAAAAATCATACCGGCCGGTGAATTTATTCACATTGCTGAAGAAATGAATCAAATTATCGATCTCGATATTTGGATGCTTAAACACGTTTTTCAAGATGGGCAACAACTTATCAGCCAGCTGCGATTACATCCACAAGAAACTGACAAACTGCCAACAATCGTAATAAACCTATCCAGTGATACATTGATTTCAGAGCGATTGAAACCGACCTTGCAACAACTTATAAAAACCACGGATTTTCCTGTTCAAAAACTGCGATTCGAGATATCTGAAAACCAACTGGTTCGTCATGCGAATAAAGCAGCCTGTGCCATCAACGAGCTATCTGAAATGGGCATTAAGTTTAGCATTGACCAATTTGGAACAGGCTGGTCAAACCTCTCTTATTTGCAATCACTCCCAATCAGCTTCATTAAAATCGACAAAAGCAACATCTCAGACATTGCCAATAATCCACAGAGCATGAAACTGACAAAAACGCTCATCCAAATGGCTCATTCGCTGCAAATTGAAGTGATTGCCGAAGGCGTAGAATGTGATTCGCAAAAACACTTATTACAACAAAATGGTTGTATTTTCATGCAAGGCTACTTATTCTCGGATATTATCAGCTTGAGCAAAGTCCAATCTATCATCGAGCACAATCTAAATGACCAACCAATCCCTAACTGAAAAACGCTGTTCAGAACGCGTGTTAATTCGCCGGCCGGTAAAGTTCACCCCCTTAAAGCATACTGATTCAAGTGATCGCCGTTTGTCACCAAACGACACTCTTGAACATCAACAATGGAATAGTGCGAATTTAATTGATTTATCTGACTGTGGTATGGGACTAATATGCGACCGCGTAGCTCAACCCAACGAGTGTTGGCTTATCTCTCTGACCTTACCTACATACGATAATGATTCACCTCTGATTCTAAGAGCCAAAGTAATTCGTAGCGAAAAAATTCGTCAGCAATACCTTATCGGATTGGAAATGCTTCATCCAAGTGCTCACGATTTAATCGTCATTCATGATTTTTTTCGTTACCACCAGCGTTTTTTTGCCTAAAATACCCCTAATGATGCGGTGTTCATCACCACACTCACCTTTCAAATCACGAATGAGAATCAACTATGCGGGTAAAAACTGACCGACGGGTCACATTAATTGGTAAAAACGGCCAAGCAAAAGCTCAGATGGTAGACATCTCAACCGATGGGGCAGGTGTATTGACCCCTCGAGGTGCAAAAGTCGGCACAGAACTTGAACTCGTGTTTGAAATTCCGACCGCAGAATATTTCCAAACGTTGAAGATTCTCGGTACAGTGACACATCGCCACCATGCCGAACAAGGCATTTACCTTGAACTGACTTTTGACGATTTATCGTTTCAAGAAGAGCGTTACATTCGAGAGTTCGTGGATTATAAAAACCGCCTACATGCAATGGGAAAACGTTCCTACGGGTCACCCTACTAAAACAGAGAATACAATTAGGGATTGCTCTGAAAATCTATTTCATACAAATAGAACCGTATCTCTCAAGTAATGCTTGCATACCTTTTAGAGAGAATTGGTAATCATGTTTTCCCAATTTCCGGTGTTCAAAGCTGACCTGAATCACTTGCCCTTGCGAAAACTGATTCAACATTTCACGATACCCTTCATTCATTAAACGCAGTGCTTTTTGCGCACCTTCCGAGCTCATTTCAATTCGTAGCTTATTGGAGATTTCATCCGCATTTAGAGTCGGTTTAAGCACGGCTTGCAAACCAGAAACCGGTTGCGTTTTGAGACCTTTAACCGAATAAGAAGCCGACATGAACTTCGGTGTTTCGCTTAAAATTTCATCATCAAATAACAAAACTTGAAAGACAGGGAATGGCGACATGGTGGAGCAACCCAACCCAAAATAAGCGGCTTTATCAACCATCTTGGTAAACGCCTCCAACTCCATCACATCGCCATACATGTCGTTATACAAACTTATGTGATAATCTCCGAGCACTTCCGTTCGATCGGCTGCATGCACCGTGTAAACATTCGAAACCAATAAGCTTGATAATACGATGACAGAGTTTTTTAAAATCGCCGAAAAGAATTTACCGGCCGGTACAAAATTCATAAACGTCCTTTTTTGTCCATTTTGAACAGATGGTAGTTAAGCTTTATGATTGAACAGGAATAAAAATCCAATTCAAACCTGACTCAAATCTGCCAAATCCCCTTTTTCCTCAAGCCACTGCTTACGGTCACCGGAACGTTTTTTCGCGAGTAACATGTCCATCACCTCCAACACATCAACCGCTTTATTGGCATCAGACTGAACCGCACTCTCCAGCGTTGCAAACCCTTCTTCCTCTTCAGCCAAAGGTTTAGGGGTTGATTTAGGGGTTGGTTCAGATAAATCTAAATGCGCTTGTATGTCCTCTTGATTCAACTCAAAGTCTGAATCTGGAACATTCATTTCTGGTAATTCTTCACCGGCCGGTAAGATTTGATCCGGCTGAATTTCTTGTTCAGCATTCATCTGCAACTGAACCAAACGACGACTTTCCGGCAACATTGTTGTTTCTCGCAATTGCGCAGGATTCATTTCACCCAATCCTTTGAAACGCGTCACTTGAATTTTCCCCGGCAATTTTTCCGCCGAAATTCGATCTAAAATCCCTTGGCGTTCAGCCTCATCCAATGCATAAAACACTCGTTTGCCTACATCCACTCGATATAACGGTGGCATAGCGACATAGATGTGACCTTGCTCAATGAGCTTTGGAAAATGGCGGACAAACAACGCACAAATCAGTGTTGCAATGTGCAAACCATCGGAGTCTGCATCCGCCAAAATACAGATTTTTCCATAACGCAATCCGGTTAAATCATCCGATCCTGGGTCAACACCGATCGCGACCGAAATATCATGAATTTCTTGTGAACCCAACACTTGGCCAGAATCCACTTCCCAAGTGTTCAAAATCTTGCCGCGTAGCGGCATAATCGCCTGAAAATTTTTATCGCGCGCTTGTTTAGCCGACCCACCGGCTGAATCCCCTTCTACTAAAAACAACTCAGTCATCGCCAAATCGGTTTCGGTACAATCCGCTAATTTTCCGGGTAAGGCTGGCCCAGAGGTAATCTTTTTACGCGTCACTTTCTTCGCTTTTTTCGAGCGGTTACTGGCGTTTTGAATCACTAAATCGGCAATCTTCTCGGCCACATCGGTATGTTGATTAAGCCACAAGCTCAACGCATCCTTGACCACTCCAGAAATAAACGGTACACACTCTCGTGACGATAAACGCTCTTTGGTTTGCCCTGCGAATTGCGGTTCACGTAATTTAGCTGACAACACAAATGCAACGTTCAACCACGCATCTTCCGGTGTAATTTTGACACCTCGCGGCAACAAGTTACGGAATTCACAAAATTCTCGTATTGCCTCTGTGACACCAGCACGCAATCCATTTACATGGGTTCCACCCTGCGGAGTGGGAATTAAATTCACATAGCTTTCTTGCAAGCCTTCACCCGGTTCCTGAAGCCAAGTAATCGCCCATGAAACGGCTTCATTTTCAGATTGCGACTCGCCAATAAAACCGTCTTCCGGCAAACGTTCTCGTTCGGCTAGGGCATCATTCAAATAATCTTGAAGACCATTTTCATAGCACCACTCTTCTTTGGCTTTTGATTTTTCATCAATAAAGGTGATTTTAAGCCCAGGACTTAAGACTGCTTTGGCTCTTAAAAGGTGTTTAAGCGGATTCAGAGCAAATTTAACGGAATCAAAAAATTTGGCGTCCGGCCAGAAACGAACAATGGTTCCAGTGTTTTTCTTGCCCACCTTGCCAGTGATTTCCAGTGACGAATCCAAGTCGCCATTTGCAAAAGCAATATGGTGCAATTTTGCATCGCGTTTAATTTCAATATCGACTTTCAGCGATAATGCATTAACCACGGAAATCCCTACACCATGCAAACCACCAGAAAATGCATAGCTTTTATTGGAGAACTTCCCACCTGCATGCAAGCGAGTCATAATGACTTCGACCCCAGAAACGCCTTCTTCTGGGTGGATATCGACCGGCATACCTCGCCCGTTGTCTTGCACACTCATCGAACCATCGTCGTGATGTGTCACAATAATCTGCGATGCAAAGCCAGCCAAAGCTTCATCCACACTATTATCAATCACTTCCTGCGCCAAATGGTTTGGACGCGTCGTATCGGTATACATTCCCGGACGTTTTCGAACAGGGTCTAAACCGGTTAAGACTTCAATTTCGGCAGCATTATAGTTTTCACTCAAAGCTTGGGCTCCTCAGTGCTAAAATAGCATATTGACTATCGCGATAAAGGTTTGGCAACTCGTGGCAGATAAACGTGAAAATGAAATTTTATTTTCCCCTGCCTATTTCCAAGCCAAAACCTAAAAAATCATACCATAGATTTCTGTTACAAAAATTCAAACCGTAGACAAACAATGAGCAATCCTATTCAGCTTGAACCCTCTTGGCTAAAGGTTCTTCAACCACAGTTTAACCTTGAATATATGCAACAACTAAAAGCTTATTTAGTTGCCGAAAAAAACGCTGGCAAACAGATTTTACCGGCCGGTAAGCTTTGGTTTAATGCATTGAACTCCACGCCACTTCAATCAGTAAAAGTGGTGATTATTGGACAAGATCCTTACCCCAACCCCACTCATCCTCATGGACTGTGTTTTAGCGTCCAACCAGACGTAAAACCCTTACCAAAATCACTTATCAATATTAACCAAGAGTTATTGGAAGACGTTGGTGTCGATAATTCGCACACAGGGTATTTGCAGCCTTGGGCAGAACAGGGTGTGTTGTTACTCAATGCGGTTTTAACGGTTGAAGCCGGCAAATCAAACTCCCATCAAAATATGGGGTGGGAGCAATTTACGGACGAAGTCATTAAGCAGGTCAATCAACATTGCGACCATTGCGTATTTATTTTATGGGGAGCTTACGCCCAGAAGAAAGGTAAACAAATTGATGCCTCGCGCCACTTGGTTATTAAAAGTCCGCACCCATCGCCCTTATCAGCTTATCGTGGTTTTTTTGGTAGCAAGCCATTTTCCAAAACCAATGACTATCTGATGGCACATGGCAAAACCCCAATCAATTGGCAGTTGCCCTAAGGAATCTCTGATTGAATCAAATAGTTGCGAATAAACTTTATAAGAAGTTTATTGCTGAGCGCCCACTCCCTCTTCGAAGTGAGTTTTATTTCGAGCTTGGTGAAAGCTTCTGAATAGCGACAAGTTGTTTCTAGACTTACCCTCTAAGAGGCGTCTAGTTCTTCGTTTGAGTGTAACGAGTTCGAAATCGCCAGATGGTGAACCTAGCGAGATAAAACGAAACGAGAGGGGCCAGCTTTCTTTCTTGGCTAGACGCCAAGTTCTTTGTTTGGTTCGTTTCTTTGCTAGCCAAAGAAATGAACAAACATTAAATCTTAACCAACCATGAAGGGTTTCTAAATTGTAAATGTGAATTTAACTTCAAATACTCTGTGCTTCCTGAAACCCTGCACTAATTAAAATCTCTACCCGTCGGTTAAGGTTCTTATTTTCCGCTGACGAATTGACCACCACAGGGTGATATTCGCCCATCCCCATGATTGAAAACTGCTCCGGCTGCAACCCACTATTGGTATAAAGTGCCTGCATCACTGCTTGAGCTCGCATAGCGCTTAAAAACCAGTTATTGCGCAACGGAGACAGAGGATCAACCGGATCATTATCGGTGTGACCTTCAATAATAACCTCCGACAACCACTCAAAACCATTTTGCTTGGCTTTGGCGATGACCTTTGAAGGTTCTGCATTTTCACGAGCTTGTAAAATCGGCGTATCAGAAAGCAGTCTTCCCACTTCATTTAATTGGCTACTTAACAATTCAGTCGGTTGATAACTGGCCGACTCAAATGCCAGCGGATTTTGTATACGTAATAAAATACCTTGAGGCACTCTCGTCACATCAAGCAATGATAAATTCTGTAAGGAAACGTTACTTTGCAAGTACAAGTAGGATTGGTCAATTTGGCGTTCTGACCATTTTTGCAACTGATTAATCTCTGCCTTATTAACGACAATAATCATAATAAAAAAAGTAATCAGCAACGTGACCATGTCTGCAAAGGCCAACATCCATCCTTTTTTGGCACGGCTACGAGCACTCATAACTCGCCTCGTGCAATGACAGAGTCATCTGGAATTGTGGATGGTACTGGCGCTTTCAATACCTCAAAGCCGACCGGTTTAATGACTGGGGTAATATAAATTTCAATACGACGGTTTTGCGGGGCATTGGCATCACTTAGTGCGGGTTTAAAACCGCCATAGCCCGCAATCGAAAACTGCGCACGCGGCATTAAACTATGCGTTTGTAAATAGCGCATGACAGCAAACGCGCGAAAACTACTCAATTCAACATTGTCTTTAAAGCGAGCATTTTCAGCCATGGGTCGTGCATCCGTATGACCAGCCACACGGATTTGCATCGTCAAAAATTTATTCTTTTTCTGTAAACGTTTACTCAAGTTCTGACGAATAGCATTGTCATCATTCAACTTTAGGTGCTGCAAAAGCCCTGCCACTTGCAATAAATAAGGAACAAAATCGGGATGGATTTTGGCTTGCGCAGAATCGAATTGAAGAATTTCCTGATTGTGTAATAACTGCGTATCAAAACTCAACCGTACGCCATGATTCAAAGTATTTTCAATGCGTAACCAAGGCAAATCGTAGCTCGTCTTATACGCCTCAGATTCCATGTAAATATTTTTCACAAGTTTTTGATACAGCCGCTTATCGTCAGAGAATTCCAACTCGACCAACAAAACACTCAACAAGAAAAAAGCCAATAACCCACTGAATAAAGAAATGTAAATAATCAGCCATGATTTCTTGGCACTGTGACTGGAAACACTTGCTCCAGATGCTCGCATTAAGCGTTTTAAGATGGATGAATGATGTTCACCAGAAACCAATTCTGTACCGGCCGGTAAACCTTTCTCGGACAGAATAGGATGGTTGTCATTGGTTTCAGAAGACAAATGCATATGATCAACCAGAAGTCATTACGTTGTGCTTTGATTTACCGCCTTTTCAATGATTTCCTCTTCAAGATAATCATTCAAATAAGACAATAAACGCTCACGAACCAATAAAGTCGATTCTTGCTGTTTAATCGCCATGACCGCTTCAATAATCATCTCGTTCTGCAACATTTCTGCATCACTTAAAATTCGAAGCTTGCCTGCGATAGGTAAAAACAATAAATTGGCAAAGAGAACACCGTAAAAGGTCGTAACTAGCGCCAAACCCATTCCGGTTAGCAAACCACCTAAGAGCTCGGTTGAATCCGAACCATAAGGAGAAGAGTCACCTCCACCAACCTGAACGGTCATCATCATAATCAACCCCATCACCGTGCCCAGCATTCCAAATGCAGGTGCATAGGTGGCGAGGTTTTCAAAGGCTTCTTGGCAGGTTTGATGTCGAAGGCGAGTTTGCAGTAGACGGGAAATTAGTTTTTGCTTTAGTTGGTCTTTGTCGCGATAAATTAGCATTTCGGTCATGGCAAAACGCAAAAAGCGGTTATCCACCATCTCGAGTTCTTTTTCGAGCGCTAAAACCCCTTTGTTTTTGGCGGTATGGCTGTAACTAACAAGATCGTCAATAAGCTCATCCGGCGTGACCGGTTCGTCTCGAAGCGTTTTAACAAAACCATGAAAAACACATAAAACTTGTTTGAAAGGATAATTGATAAGTAAGGCTGCAAGAGAGCCACCCAGCACGATCGCAAGTGCTTGAGGATTGAAAAAAGCGTCAATCAATTGCTGACTTTCAAAGTCATAAATTCCGCTTCCAATCATAATAAGACCGAGAATCAGTCCCAGCATTGTCGCAAGTTTACTCATGATATCAGTGCTCGTTTTTTGACAGATACCAGTTTAAAGCAAAGCTTACGCCAATTGTAGTAACAAAATCTATTGGATGTTTGGTATGGGTTGATTTAACTATAAATTCGCTACACAAAGTCAAAATCTTCTCATCTAGCGCGAAGAACTAACTTTATCATCCGGCTTTATATCTGGAAGCGATTTTTGGAACCACTGTTCAACTTTCTGATTCAGCTCCGCAACACTCAGTTGCTCAAGTTCATCTGACTCAATCGGTTCGCGAATAAAAACTTCAATCGTCCCCGGCTTTTTAATAAAGCTGTTTTTCGACCAGTATTTCCCGGCATTGTGCGTCACAATATAAACAGGAACTTTTGCCTTCAACGCCAACATGGAACCACCCACATTGATTTTTCCAAGCTCATTGGTTGGCATTCGAGTCCCTTCAGGAAAAACCACCACCCAGTCTTCCCCATGCAAACGCTCAACACCTTCTTTCAGCATTTGGTTTAAAGCTTTTCGACCTGCTGAACGATCAATTGCAATCGGATTCAAAAGCTTCATTCCCCAGCCAAAAAAAGGAATGCTTAATAACTCACGTTTTAAGACATAGGCTTGTCTTGGAAAAATCTTTTGGAATGCAAGGGTTTCCCAAGCCGATTCATGACGAGCTAAAATCAAGCTTGGTTTGCTGGGGTTAACTTTATCAAGTCCATGAATTTTGTATTTCACACCGCATGTGACACGTAGCCACCAAATACAGAATTTAGCCCAATAATGCATAAATTGGTAGCGTGTTTTTACGGAAAACGGTCGTGTCAGTTGCCCGAGAACTGAGAAAAGGAGCATTGAACTAATTTGTCCAGTTGCAAATAACAAAGAGCGAATAAAGTAGATTATTTGCATAATAAATGGTCCACCAATTGAGCTAAATTTTCAAATACAGGTACACTTTCAAGAATCTCTGGCTGAGCTTGCAGAGTTTTCATACCTTTTCCTGTTTTCACTAAATAGGGATGCATGCCATGGTTTCTGGCAGCCTGCAAATCTCCAAGCGTATCTCCAACCATAGGTTTGCCTTCAAGCGATACATTTAATGCTTTCTCTATCGACTGCAACATACCAGTATTGGGTTTTCTAGAGGGCGAGTTGTCATTGGACAAGTAGGGAGAGAAGCTAATCCAATCAAGACCTTCACAGCCTAACTCTCTCAAGCCCATTCGCATTTTTAAGTGCATCGCGCTTAAAGTTGCTCGCGAGTAATAACCTCTACGAATACCTGATTGATTGGTCGCAACAGCAACTCTCCATCCTGCCGATTTTAAACGCGCGATTGCCTCCAAACTGCCATCAACCGGAATCCATTCATCGGCCGATTTAATAAAGGCGTCGGAATCGTAATTAATCACGCCATCGCGATCTAAAACAATAATTTTTTCATTCATATTTTATAGACTTAAAAAATCGAACAAGCTTTCATTTGAACCGGCCGGTAAACTTTTTAAAAAGAATCATTTGGCATGAACGACCCGAGTCGAGCGACTCTCGAACGAATTTACAACGCAAGGGTACAAGCCATGTTTTTAAAATAGTTTACCGGCCGGTTTTTCGCTTTTTCTTAAGATCAAAACAAAAAAATTCCCGCGTTTGCGGGAATTCTTAAAACCAATCAATGTTACGACAAACGCGAAATATCCGCGACTTGCAAGAACAATTGATAAATTTGATTCAACAAAGCTAAACGGTTGTTTTTCACTTTTTCATCATCTGCCATGACCATCACATTATCGAAGAAGTCATCGACTTGTGGTCGAATGGTTGCCAGCGAAGCCATTGCCGCCTGATAGTTATGCTCTGCAATCTGCTCGCTGACACTCTCACGCAAGTTTTCCAGGGCGCTCCACAAAGCGGTTTCTGAATCACCTTCAAACAGTTCCGTATCAACCGTTTCAGCAATTGCACCATCGACTTTTTTCAGTAGGTTTGCAATGCGCTTATTAGCCGCAGATAAACTTTCCGCTGCATCCATTTGCGCAAAATGAGCCACCGCGGCAATACGCTGAGAAAAGTCAATCGGATGCGCTGGACGACACACACGAACAGCTTCAAACTGCTCGGCTGAAATCCCTTGATCAGCATAGTAAGCTTTCAAACGACTGATAATGAAGTCGTAAATATCATCCACTAAAGTTCCATTTTCTGAAACTTGAGGGTGCAATGCCAAACTTTCGGTAATCAATTGACGCAAATCTAAATCGAGTTTTTGCTCAATCATAATACGCAGCATACCCAAGGCTGCACGACGCAATGCAAATGGGTCTTTATCGCCAGTTGGGATTTGACCGATACCATAAATACCCGTGATAGTATCTAGCTTGTCAGCAATCGCTAAAGCCTGAGCAACGCCACCGGCCGGTAAATCATCCCCAGCAAAACGTGGTTGATATTGTGCGGACAAAGCTTCGGAAACTTGAGCATCTTCGCCCATTTCGGTTGCATAATAACGCCCCATAATACCTTGCAAATCAGGGAATTCACCGACCATTTCACTCATCAAGTCACATTTCGACAATCGCGCAGCTCTTTCACACAACGCTGATTCAACACCCAATCCTCGACCAATTTTCACAGTCAGTGTTTCTAAGCGCTGAACTTTATCGAACAAGGTTCCTAACTTTTGCTGGAAAACAACCGTTTTTAAACGGTTCAAGAAGTCATCCAGAGGATGCTTGCGATCTTGATCCCAGAAGAACTTCGCATCCGACAAACGAGGACGAATCACACGTTCATTTCCATCTTTCACCGATGCAGGATTTGAGCTTTCAATGTTTGAAATAGTAATAAATTTGGCCATTAATTTGCCATTGGCATCCAACATGTGGAAATACTTCTGATGACCTTTCATCGCTGAAATCAATGCTTCAGATGGAACACTCAGGAAGATTTCATCGAAGTCGCCTACAACGGCTTGTGGCCATTCATTCAAGGCTGTGACTTCATCCAACAAATCTTCATCAATTTGTGCCACGCCACCGTGTTCTTTTGCAGCAATTTCAACTTGCTGGCGAATCATATCGGCACGCGTTGCAAAATCGGCTTGGACATAGCCTTGAGTACAAAGCGTATTGATATAGTCACCAGGATTCGCAATCGTGATTTTTTGAGGCGCATGGAAACGATGTCCTTGCGTGGTGTTTGAGGTTTGATGTCCAAGAATCGTCGCAGGAATCACTTCAGAATCTGCCAACATCACCGCCCAATGCACAGGTCGCACAAATTCAACGTCTGACGCTCCCCAGCGCATACGCTTCGGAATCGGCAATTTTGCAAGAGACTGGGACACAATCGCAGGCAGTAATTCTTTGGCATCTTGCCCTGCTTGTTCCATGAAATACACCATCCAAGTGCCTTTCGGTGTTTCTTGCTCAGACAGTTCAGCAACCGTTACGCCACAACCACGAGCAAAACCTTCCACAGCTTTGGTTGGATTTCCGTCGGCATCAAAGGCTGCTTTTTTGGCCGGACCCTTTCGCTCAACCGTTTTATCGGCTTGTTTCGCTTGCAGCTCTTGAACACGGACGGCTAGACGGCGTGGAGAAGCATAAAGACTCACTTCACCATAGCTTAATTCTGCATCAGCAAGACCCGCTTCAATGCCTGACCCAAAAGCTTCAGACAGTTTTTTCAGTGCCTTTGGAGGCAATTCTTCAGTTCCAATTTCGACTAGAAAATCAAATGTCGCACTCATTATTTTGCCTCCTGCGTAGATTTCACCAATGGGAAGCCTAATGCTTCACGCCCTTCGAAATAAGCTTCAGCAATTTGGCGAGCCATCGTACGAACACGACCAATAAAACGCGCGCGTTCCGTCACAGAAATCGCATGACGGGCATCCAACATATTGAATGCATGAGAGGCTTTCAGTACTTGTTCATAAGCAGGTAAAGGCAATTTATCTTCAACTAACTTAGCGAAGATTTCTTCGCACTCATCGAAGGTGCGGAATAATTTTTCAGTATCGGCTTTTTCAAAGTTGTATCGTGACATTTCCACTTCATTTTGATGAAAAACATCTCCATAAGTGACTTTACCTTCTGGGCCGTCTACCCATGTCAAATCGTAAACGGAGTTGACCCCTTGCAAATACATTGCAATTCTTTCAAGGCCATAAGTGATTTCTCCCGTTACTGGTCGGCACTCTAAACCACCAACTTGTTGGAAGTAAGTGAACTGTGTCACTTCCATGCCATTCATCCAAACTTCCCAACCCAATCCCCAAGCACCGAGCGTTGGTGATTCCCAGTTATCTTCTACAAAACGAATATCATGCTCTAACGGATCAATGCCCAAAGCACGTAACGAATCTAAATACAGCTCTTGAATATTATCTGGCGAAGGTTTTAACATCACCTGGAATTGATAATAATGCTGAAGACGGTTTGGGTTTTCACCATAACGCCCGTCCGTTGGACGGCGACACGGTTGTACATAAGCAGCACGCCAAGGCTCTGGGCCAATTGAACGTAAGAATGTTGATGGGTGAAAAGTTCCTGCACCCATTTCGTTATCGTAAGGCTGCATGACCACACAGCCATGACTCGCCCAGAAAGCTTGCAAGGTTTGAATAAGCCCTTGGAAGGTATTGATATCTGTTGCTGCTTGTGCCGACACCGAAAAACCCCTTAGTGTTATTACAATGCACCGAGTGCATTCGTTTAAAATTGTAGATTTTGAAAATCGCAAAATTATAACGTATTTTGACGCTGGCTTTTGAATCGTTTAATGTAACTTTCGACTTGATTAAGTCCATTTGAAATTCACGCAAGACTTAAGGAAAACCTATGGAACTTGAACAACTTGAAAACCAGTGCCAAGAACACCTTAATGCCTTTGGTTTAAAGTGCCCAATGCCAGTCATTAAGTTGCAACAAACTGCACGTAAACTTGAAAAAAACGCAATTATTTCGATTGATTTTAACGACCCGGCCGGGGCTAAAGATATCGCAAATTGGGCAAAAGTAAACAAGCACCAGATTGAAAGTCTAATCGACTTGGAAAAAGGCCAGCGTATTTACATGAGTGTGTTAGCAAATAAAGTCACCAAATAGCTTCCCATAAAGGTTTGAGCATTTAAAACCACCGCCCTAAGCGTTATAATCAAACTAATGTTCATACGCAAAATGCAAAGTTGCTGAAATTATGAAAAAACTTGTTCGTTCACGCCCTTTTCAGTGGGTTGCCGTTCCATCGATAGCTCTTTGTTCGGCTTTCCTTATTAGCCTGCCGAGCAATTCGGACGCGAATCTGCCTATTGAGCCAATTAGAACCTCAATGCCTTTGCCTGCACCGAATGCTCTTCTCAGTCTTGAGAACGGGTCTATCAACACCGCACAAAACAAACAAAAAAATGCTCCTATCTCAGTAGAAATCAAAAAAAATGATTCTCTTAGCACCGCTTTAGATCGAGTAGGAATCACGAAACAAGTCATTCACAAATTAGCAACCAGTGAAAACAGCAAGCTGATTACATTTATTAAACCAGGTGATACGCTGAAAGTCTGGCTTGATAGCGACGGACAGCTGGAAAAAATCCATTATCCAAAATCGGCACTCACCACCGTTGAGGTGGTCAAAACCGATTTAGGCTTTCATATCCACAAACAAGTCAAAGATGTTGAAGTTCGAACAGTTGTAACACATGGTGAAATACTTGGTGCATTTTATCCTGCGGCAGAGCGTGCTGGCTTAAGCCCGAAAAGTATTATGGAATTAGCCGACATGTTAGCTTGGGATGTTGACTTTGCGCGTGAACTTCGAGGTGGCGATCGCTTTAAAGTCATTTATGAAAAACGCTACCTGAATGGTGAATACATTGGTGATGGTGACATTCTTGCTGCACAAATCACTACGGATAATGGCCAACAAATTCACAATGGTTTTGTGTTGCGTGAAAATGGTGAAATCATCGGCTATTACGATGAGAAAGGTAACAACCTGAAAAAAGCCTTTTTAAAAGCTCCAATGGATACCGTTCGCATTACCTCACGTTTCAACCCAAAACGTTTGCATCCGATTTTTGGGGTTAAGCGACCTCATCGTGGAGTCGATTATGGAGCCAAAACAGGCACCCCCATTCGAGTGACCGGAAATGGCCAAGTCACCTATCGTGGTTGGAAAGGCGGCTATGGTAAAGCGATTAAAGTTCGTCACACTAACGGCTATGAAACCTTCTATGCCCATATGTCCAAATATGGCAAGTTCAAAAAAGGCCAAATGGTGAAGCAAGGGCAAATCATTGGGTATGTGGGCAGTACCGGAAACTCTACCGGCCCCCACCTTCACTACGAGTTCCGTATTAACGGTAAACATGTTGATCCACTGAAGCTTAAATTCCCAGCTGCAGGACCAATTGATGCCAAATATCGCGATCAATTTATGCAAACGTCTAGCTTTTTGTTGTCACAGCTGGATCGAATCAGCACAAATGAACAGTTAGTTCAGAACTTTGAGTAATCGGGTTTGACCACAAATACAGAACTCTATATTGGACTCATGTCCGGCACCAGTGTTGATGCGGTTGACGCAGCACTGGTCGCTTTCAATGAAGCAGACTCTACGCCCAACTTTCTTGCTTTATATTCTCACCCTATTCCTGAAAACTTGAAAAAAAATCTGTTGGCTTGCAATCAACAAAACACACTTTCACTGGATACGTTTTGCCAGTTACAAGTTTCTACCGGCCGGTTATTTTCTGAAACAGTTCAACAACTTTTAAAACAGGAATCTTTACAGGCACGTGACATTAAAGCCATTGGTTCGCATGGACAAACAATTTTTCATGCTCCCGGCATTGGCATGAGCCTGCAAATTGGTCACCCTGCAATTATCGCAAAACAGACTGGAATCACGACTGTTGCAGATTGTCGGATTGATGACATGGCTTTAGGCGGCCAAGGAGCCCCTTTTGCGCCTGCTTTTCATCAGTCTCTATTTTCTGAACCGTATCAAAACTCAGTGGCTGTCAACGTTGGTGGTATTGCCAATATCAGTTTAATACCGGCCGGTGACTCTCAAGAAGCGCTACTGGGGTTTGATACAGGGCCTGGAAACTGTTTAATTGATGAAGCGTGTCAGCGTTTTTTTAATCAACCATATGATGTCAATGGCAAACTAGCTGAATCAGGAAAAGTTCATAGAGAACTATTAAAGAAACTATTGACTGATGACTATTTTAAATATCCTGCGCCCAAAAGTACCGGCCGGGATAAATTTAACTGGCAATGGTTAAATCAGTTTGAAATAGACACAATCGAACCAAGTCATCTATTGGCAACGCTGACAGAACTCACAGCCATCACCATTGCTGAGGCAATTTCAACAAAAAAAGATTACTCAAAAGGCAATATTTGGGTTTGCGGCGGTGGCGCTTACAACCAATATTTAATGCAACGTCTGCAAGCACATTTACCCAATGCAAATGTTCAAAGCTCAAGCAAGAAAAAGATTAATCCAGTCGCTATTGAAGGAATGTTATTCGCTTGGTTGGCAAAACAACGATTAGAACACCGGCCGGTAAATTTAAAAGACGTGACTGGCGCCACAAGGAATGCGATTTTAGGAGGCGTTTGGCAACCCTAAGAAACAAGAACTGGGTAATGAATGGAATAACTTGTTTTCAAAAGCGTCGCAAGCCGAAAATGGCTGCGCCGAGCTCTCAAAGATCAACCAATAATGTGTTTTAAGAGTATCTTTTGAAAATCTGTTGTCGTCTTTAAAATGTGGATACTCCTACCCACGCTCATCCATTGGCAAATAGCATGCCGAGCCTTTCCCTTTATAGATTTGTGTCGGACGGAAAATACGATTGTTTTGTAATTGCTCACGCCAATGCGCCATCCAACCAGCAGAACGAGCCACCGCAAAAATCGGCGTAAACAGACCTGGATCAAAGCCCATCTCTTTATACAAAATACCCGAATAGAAATCGACATTTGGATAAACGCCTTTGTGTCCAAGAAGTTCTTCGCACACTTTTTCCACTTCCAAAGCTGTGGCAAAAGAGGCGCTTAATTTTTCAGATTTGCCTTCCAGCATTTTGCTGGATAACTTTTGCAAAATATTGGCACGAGGATCTTTTGTTTTGTACTCTCGATGCCCCATTCCCCAAATCACTTTCTTATCAGCCAAACGGCTTTCAATATAAGGGCGTGCATTTTCAGGCGAACCGATTTCATCCAGCATCTCAATCACTTTTTGGTTCGCTCCACCATGAAGCGGTCCTGAAAGCGACGCAATCGCTGAAGCAATCACAGAACAAGGGTTTGCAAGAGTTGAACCAGTGACCATAGTGGTAAAAGTCGATGCATTAATCGTATGCTCAGCGTGCAAAATCAAAATCGCATCCAACAAACGAGCCCAATCTTTATCAGGCTCCTCACCATTCAACATATACAAAAAGTTCTCAGCATAAGTTAAATCTTTGCGCGGCTCAATCGGGTCGAAACCGTTGCGCATGTGTTCCCACATAGCAACTAGAGTTCCCATGTGTGCGATGATTTTTACCGTTACATCATTAATGTAGTCTTGGTTTTCTGTTCCGCCTTTCATATATTCAGTGCTTGGATAGAAACTTGCAAGACTGGCAACCACAACTTGCAACATGTGCATTGGATGAGTAGTTGACGGTAGGTTTTTCATGATTTCACGAATATTAAACTTCACACGACGATTTTCACGCATGTGTTGCTCAAAACGTTCCAGTTCATCAGCAGTTGGCAGTTCTCCGAACAACAATAACAATGTTGTTTCTTCAAACGATGAATGTTCCGCTAGCTCCTGAATGTCGTAGCCTCGATAAGTCAAAATGCCTTTCTGACCATCGATGTATGAAATCTGAGATTCCGTTGCCGGAACGCCCGCTAAACCTGGTATGTATTGCATAAGTTGCCCTGAATTTTTGAGTGCTTTAAACGCTGAACGAAGATCCACAGCCACAAGTCGTCGTGGCATTTGGGTTTTCAATCACAAATCGAGCCCCCTGCAAATCTTCTAAATAATCAATTTTTGCACCCACTAAATATTGAAAGCTCATTGAGTCCACAAGCAATGTGACACCATCTTTGGTGACCACTGTGTCATCTTCTGCTTGCGATTCATCAAAGGTGAAACCGTAAGAGAAACCGGAACAGCCACCACCCGTGATATATACGCGTAATTTTAAATTCGGGTTTTGTTCGTCTTCTATTAAGCCGCTGACTTTTGCCGCAGCTGCTTCTGTAAAATCCAATGGTGTTGGGATATCAGACATGTTTAATGTTCCTCTTTTTGGGTATCAATGCAGTTTTTATAGATTTACTGCTATTAGATTGAGTCCCCATATTTTCCACAATGAAGCCGCATAAACGTTAATTATAACAAAATTCAATAAACTTGACTGAGTGCAAGAATTTCTTAAACTCAAATACGATTTTAAACGTTAGATTATGGTAACAATGCGACTTGATTCAAGCCCATAGTTTCATCAAGGCCACACATAATATTCATATTTTGAATGGCTTGTCCTGCTGCCCCTTTCACCAAATTATCAATAACGGATGTCACCACCACTTGGTCGGAGTTTTTTGGACGATAAATGGCAATACGGCACATATTTGAACCTTTAACCATGCGAGTCTCAGGGAGACTACCGGCCGGCATGACATCCACAAACGGTTCATCTGCATAAGCTTGCTCGTAAAGCGCCTGCAACTGTTCCTGAGACTGGTCACTGGTCATAGTGGCATAAATGGTATTTTCCATCCCACGCACCATCGGAATTAAATGCGGCACAAAGGTTAATCCCACCTCTTGTCCGCTTAATTCTTCGAGCTTTTCTTTCATCTCTGGTTGATGGCGATGTCCAGCAACCCCATAAGCTTTGAAGCTTTCCGACATCTCGGCTCCCAGCATCGCCACATTTGCACCACGTCCAGCGCCTGACACACCGGATTTACCATCCACAATGATTCGACTGGCATCGATTAAATTGTTTTTTAACAGCGGCAACAATCCCAATAAAGTACATGTCGGATAACATCCTGGGTTGGCGACAATTTGAGCCTTTTGGATTTTTTCACGGTAATACTCAGGCAACCCAAAGGCCACTTTCTCAAAAAGCTTCGTCTGAGTATGCTCCATGCCATAGTAACTTGACCAGACATCCAAGTCTTCAATACGGAAATCCGCTGCTAAATCGATTACCTTCACACCTGCATCAGTCAACTCTTCAGCCATGCTCATGGCCACGCCATGTGGCGTGGCAAAAAACACTACATCACAAGTTTTCAACTTTTCTGCATCCGGCACTGAGTAACGCAAATCATAATGACCACGTAAATTGGGAAACATGTCTGCCAAAGCCACACCTTCTTCAGAACGCGAGGTAATCATCGTCACTTCAGCTTGAGGATGATTTGCAAGGATGCGTAACAACTCCACTCCGGTGTAACCTGTTCCGCCGACAATTCCAATTTTTACTGCATTGTGTGTTTGACCCATTGTTTCTCTCTTCTAGATTGCAACATGTGCTTAATACATAATATTTCAACTATTGTAATGCTTGACAGAAAATGAATCTAGGGACAATCATTGCTTGCAAGCGAAAGCGTTACCGGCCGGTGATGTTCTTACCATTTCATTCAGGTTATGGAATGGCTCTTTTGGTCAAAACTATAGGCGCTGTGGGCTTGTCTTTTAGAGACTAAAAAAGCATGAACGGCGATATCAGAGGATGAAATGTATGATGCATTCATCAATCTTATACTTGATCAGCGAAAGCGACATTCAATATTTTTCCATAAAGTTTGCTTGTCACCATTCATCAACCGGACTACCCTAAAGTGAATCATTGCTTGGAGGCTAATGCTATGAAATACTCACTGAAAGATTTTGATGTCACCGATGAAAAACTCTTTTTAAATCGTCGTCAATTTATTCGGGCAGGAGTTGCAGCAAGCCTATCGCTCTCTGCTTTCCCCACTCTGGCAGCACTGAATTTCCGTGCAAACCCAAATTACCAACCCAATTTAAAGCTTACCGATTCTGAGCACGCACTTAATTACAACAATTTTTACGAGCTGGGAACGGACAAATCAGATCCTCCTCGTTATGCACATTTACTCAAAACCGATAACTGGCAAGTTCGTGTTGAAGGTCTTTGCGCAAAACCACAAATTTTTGACATGGACGACTTATTAAAAATTGAACAAGAAGAGCGAGTTTATCGGTTCCGCTGCGTTGAAGGTTGGTCGATGGTCGTACCTTGGATTGGATTCCCGTTAAGCAAACTGCTGAACAAGGTTCAACCTGATTCAAGTGCAAAATATGTTGAATTTATTAGTATTCTTGATCGTGAAAACCTACCAGGGCAAAAATTCAATGTACTCAATTGGCCTTATCGCGAAGGACTGCGTATGGATGAGGCAATGCATCCACTCACACTTATGGCAACCGGACTTTATGGGAAAGAACTAGAAAATCAAAACGGTGCGCCAATTCGTCTAGTGGTGCCTTGGAAATATGGCTTTAAAAGTGCCAAATCGATTGTCACCATTCGCTTAACCGATAAAATGCCGACCTCCAGTTGGATGGAATCCGCACCAAGCGAGTATGGCTTCTACTCAAACGTCAATCCAAATGTGCCGCACCCACGCTGGTCACAAGCAAAGGAACGCCCTCTCGGATCTTTTTTCAAAAAGAAAACTCTCATCTTCAATGGCTATGCGGATGACGTGGCTGGACTGTATAAAGGTATGGACTTGAAGAAGTACTACTAGGATTACTTATGTCTGTTTCCATTCGAATTGTGATTTTCAGTTTAATTTGTGCGCTACCGGCCGGTTATCTTGTGCAGTCTTTGTTGACAGGTAATTTAGGTGCAAATCCTGCGGAAACACTGATTCATTTCACTGGCGACTGGACAATTTATTTTCTACTACTCACTCTGAGCATTTCGCCTATCCAAGCCTTGTTAAAACCTAAATGGCCAATGCCAATGCACTTAATTAGGCGTATTTTTGGGTTAAGTGCTATGGCCTATGCCATTTTACATCTAAGCAGCTACTTCACCTTTGATATGGTGTTTGATATCCAAGCAACGATTGAAGACATTTATGAACGACCGTTTATTTTATTGGGCTTTGTCGCATTTATTTTATTGATTCCGCTGACGATCACTTCAACGCAAGGTTGGCAGCGACGACTAAAGAAACGATGGCAACAGTTACACAAATTGATCTACCCAATCACCCTATTTGGAATTATCCATTACATTATGCTGGTCAAGGCTGACTTATTATTACCGCTACTTTATCTAAGTATTTTTGGCCTACTCATGCTTGCTAGAGAAGCCATAAAACTTAAGCAACGACGTTAAAACTTACCGGCCGGTAGAATTTATACCCAAGGAATCTATGCCTTATAAACATAGCACATTCCTAGAAAAAACAGTTATAGATCGCCGCACTTTGCTCGCGATGACTCAAACGGCGAGTGTCATTGCGAACCCTTTAAGGGTGAAGCAATCCAGAATAATCAGACCAGAAAATGACTACCCAGAGGAACGATCAAGCTTTGGCTTTTTTACGAAATTGATCTTTGGTTTGCAATTCAGGCTCATGCACCAGCAAAGCACTGTGACCTTCCTGCCAAACCGGACGATTTTTCATCACGGCTTTGAAATAGTCACTTTCCAAGTGCCGCTCCAACCAAGTTTTTACAGCAGGATATTTCGCCGCCTTCCACCAAGCTTTATCCACATGTGCAAACTGCCGAATAAATGGAAAAATGGCTAAATCCACAATCGATAATTCTTCACCCAATAAGTAAGTCGATGACTGGAGCTGGTTTTCCAATTTCAACAAAAACTTCTCGCCTGATTGTCGAGCTTGACTCTGCTCAACCTCTGGAAAATCATCCGGATATTTGTAGGCATCTAAATGCCCTTTAAACTCAAAATCATTTTGTTGAAGCCAGTGGTTAATTTGATCTTTTTGACCGGCCGGTAACAAATCGGACTCCCTTAACGCCCACTGCATAATGTCCCAACTTTCATCAACAACCTCGCCACTTGGTAGCACTAAAACTGGAACCGTTCCTTTGGGAGAAGCTTGCAACATTGGTTCAGGTTTATCCCAGAAGACAATTTCTCGTTGCTCAAGTTTAATGCCTGAAAAATATATCGCCAAGCGTGCTCGCATGGCATAGGGACAACGACGATAGGAATACAAAATTGGATAATTCATTTTTTTAATTCTTCTAGTCATAAAAAAGACCGCCATTTTAGGCGGTCTAAAACCTTTACGGGTTAATATTTAAGTGTTCTAACCTAGGTATCCACTTCATCGTTTTGCAACAAATCATCAAGAACATCTTGACCCACTTCACTCGGCATCACTGCCATAGCAGAGATATCCATTGCTACCACATTAGGAGGTGAATAATTGTCTCCACCTTGAGCTTCTAGCTCTAATGACTCAAGCGAATCGTTCAAGACTTCTCTATAAGCCACACTACCTAAGGATTCTCCAATAGTATAAGTTTCAGACGTTTCTGCATAATTCATACCATCACCATTATCATTGGTTTCAGTGCTCCGAGCAGTGATTGTCAAATCGAATTCACCTGTACCATCAGGCACAAGAATATCCAAACTTGCATCACTCGAGGTTAATTCCAAATGTCCTTCTGCATCCGCAGATTCGCCATCAATGGTGACCCCTTCAGGAAGGCCTGATAACAACAATGACAAGGATTCACTGCCATCGGTATCGGTTAACTCAGAACTTAAATCCAAATGATAGCTATCCATAACCGCATCAGCATTTTCCAATGAGACATAGAAACCACCATCACTGGCACCCACACCACTATCATGCCCTTCAAAGACAACATAGTGAATAGGTTCTTCAGCCGTAATAGTGACACTTCCATCACCATTCAAAGTGAAAGGCATTTCACTACTAATTTGCTCGCCATTCTCGTTAAATGCAACCCAAGCACCATCAATATCGTTTCCACCACTCAAAGTTTTCAAGATAAAGCTTGCACTATTCACATCACTTTCTAATTCAATGACTAAGGCTTCCCCGTCATCAATACCTTGCTCACTTTCATGGATATTATTTTGAATACCCACACCATATTCAGTTTCAATCGCGGTTTCATTAGCAGAACTTAATTTCAATGTAGCACTACCGTGTTTTAAGCTGCCACTAAACCAGTTCGAACCATTGAAAGCAATTGAACTGAAATCAATGGCATCTTGCGTTAGAGCGCTGGTTAAAACAGGTGCATCAGCCACAGCAATTAACTCAACACTGGTTGTATAAACCGATGAATAATCAAGTCCATCAAAGACTTGGAAGTCAAATGATGAATCTACATCAGAGTTACCGGCCGGTACAAATACCAAATCACCATTGGCAAGTTGCTCTGCACTAATAAAGTCACCAATTTGAACAGCAATGCCATCCAACTGAAGTTCTCCACTGACGCCATCAGGTAAACTAACAATGCGAACACCAGAAAATTGGTCGCCATCGGTATAATCACCAAAATCTGCTGCTGACAACGTATAACTCACATCCTCATCGGTTGCAAATGCATCATCCTCTGATTCTGGAGGTTCATTCGTAGGCTCTTCCGTAGGTTCTTCCGTAGGTTCTTCCGTAGGCTCTTCGGTAGGCTCTTCGGTAGGTTCTTCCGTAGGTTCTTCGGTAGGTTCTTCGGTAGGTTCTTCGGTAGGCTCTTCCGTAGGCTCTTCGGTAGGCTCTTCGGTAGGCTCTTCCGTAGGCTCTTCGGTAGGTTCTTCGGTAGGTTCTTCCGTAGGTTCTTCGGTAGGTTCTTCCGTAGGTTCTTCCGTAGGTTCTTCGGTAGGTTCTTCCGTAGGTTCTTCGGTAGGTTCTTCCGTAGGCTCTTCGGTAGGTTCTTCAGCCGCCAAAACAGTTGCAGCTTCTTGTTGATCCAAACTTGGCTCTACAAAGGCCGCATTATCAAACGTGGCAGGATTAACGGTTTCAACCACACGGGCCAAAATTGGTACACCACCTTCTTCAACATATTGCTGATTCTCTTGGTCATCCAAGTCACGAACTTCTAGACTCATAGAACCACCATCACCGGTAGCTCCACCACCTGCTGCAGGAGCGTCTAATTGATCAAAGATATCGCTATCAGAATTATTCAGACTAGCTAAGATTGCTTCTAACGACTGGTTTTCAAGAACATTTTCTTCAATATTCTCAGCCTGCAAAATATCCTCATTCAAGGTTACAGTCTGATTTTCATTAATTGTTACATTTTGACCATTCACTAATTGCAAAACCACTTGACCATTCAAGGTTTGCAAACTATCACCAATATTCAATTGGTCAGCTAAATTCACAAGTCGAGGCACACCTTCACTGTCTCGGACAATGACATCACCGTTCAATTGAACAATTCTTGCAACTACAATGCTCATATCATGCCCTCCTCTATTTACTTCCCTCAATTTCAGTATAGAAAAATATTTCAAGAAAAACGACGTACAGAGGTATCAGGCGAAAACAGCCTCAAACAAACGCTTACCGGCCGGTAAAAAGGTACAAAAAAGCCCTGAAATCGTAAAGTCTTTAACTGAACGATTCAGGGCTAATTTAATTCAGGAATTTTGACAAGTTAACTGTCAATGTCTAAATTATCATCACTTAACAAGTTATCAATAATATCTTGGTCACTATGCGCACCACCATTGGTCAAGTCCACACCCTCAAAGACAATAGTTTGTTTCGCAACAGAACCTGCGGCTCCATCAGGGCTGATTTCTAGCGTTGTGTTACCAGTTCCGCTATCATAACTAAACTCAAGATATTCAGTTAAATCTGCACCAGCTGCCTCTTCTCCTTCCAAAAGGTCAGCAATATCGAGACGATCGCCAGAAGAACCGACTTCAAAGTCTGTAATGGTATCGGTACCGTTATCACCAGCACGGTAAACAAAGGTATCAGAACCTGAACCACCGGTTAGAGTGTCGTCGCCAGCACCACCGTAAAGTCGATCATTTCCACTTTCACCATCTAACGTATCATCCCCACCTTGGTCTGATCGAGTGACAAGCTGATCAAGATTACTTCTCAAGAAGTCCATAATTTCTTGATCTGATGGATTTGCAGATCCAGTATCTGCTGACACAGCATCAAGCACACCATCCCATCCTTCGTTTTCATGCCCTTGAATTTCAGGTGCATCACCAAAGATAATGTCGTCACCATAACCACCGGATAATACATCGTCTCCAACGTCAGCAGGGTTGACCACGGTGCTTCCACCAGTTAAAGCAGCGTCTAACTCATCTGCAGTATGAATGATTGTAGGAACACCTTTATCTACCTCAATCGAGGTGTTTTGAACAATATAATCAATAGACACATCATCTGATTCATCGACAAAAATCCAGAACCCTTCATTGTCTACATTATTTAGCATAAACACAATTCGGTATTCTCCATCAGTCGAAACCTGTCCAGTGGTCACTGTATTCCAACCACCTTCACCTAGGCTACCAGTCATCTCTGATACCCATGAAGCACCGTCTTGTCTTTGGAGATACCAATTAAATTGATCATCATTATGCAAATCATCTGTTTCATATCTGAAAGTGAGTGAGTCTCCCGCAACCATGCTGAATCCATCACTGACTGCTGTGGAAGAAGTACTCGTACTTTGATCGCTTGTAGACTGACCATCATCTAGATTTAGAGTTCCGCCAGAAATTTCTTGATCGGTATTACCATCACCTGAGAAACTCCAATCGCTTTCAGTATCCAAAAGATCATCTGATCCGCTAAAGTCGGCCAATTCAATTGTTGTGTCAAAGGATTCTGTTCCAACCACATCGGTGTTATCAAATAGCGCCAATGTATCCTCAGAAACACCACTGCCAATACCAATCGCATGAACTTCTGAAATGGCTGATAATCCTTGGAAACCATCCACTGATTCCAAAATTACTTCATCAGTTGTATCACTACCATTACCACCACCGTTATAAAGGGTTGGATCACCATCGGTTAAGAAGTAGGTCAAATTATCATAACCATTTGATTGACTTGACAACCAATTTTCAGCCGCTTCAAAGCCAGCTTCATAGTTGGTACCACCATTGGCATTAAAATTATCAATCGTCGATTTAATTTGATTCAATTGACCATTATTTAAGTTTTGAAGATCCGTCACATCTACTTCTATTGAAGCACTTCCAGCAAAGGTAACAATTTGCAAATTAATGTGGCCATCATGATCAGCAAGTTTATCAACAAAGCTTTTTAGCGAACTTTCAAGCAAATCCATTCTTGAACTCATACTTCCTGAAGTGTCTGCAATAATCGAAATATTGTAGTCTCCGGCAGGATTCACAACCGTATTGTTACCGCCTTTATCCCCAACGATAATGTCATCGAAAGTATCCGAACCGACTGTGTCACTGGTATTTTCTTTCACAATCAAGCTATCATCAAAGGTTAATGGGACTTGTGGGTCAGGATCTACTGAATTAATTTCAACATTAATTGTTCCTGTGATCGAATCGCCATCGCCATCAACCGCATCAACGGTAAATTCAAGTTCTTGACCGGGTGCAGCGATTAAATCAATCGTTTCAAGACTTGTGATTTTAAGGTCAGCAGGACTGTCAACAACCGTCAATTTAACCGCTGTAAAGTCGTCAGGCGCTTGAATTGAAATATCACCATTATTTTCTGCTGAAACAGATCCTGTGGCACCAGTAACAAGCGTTGATCCATTATAGAACTCGTAATTAAATGTGCCGCCTTGTGGCGCTTTTAACCCAAAGATTAATTGATCCACACCAGATTGAGAGTCATCGAAAGTAAATGTCAAAGCCTCACCAACAGAGAGACTGTTTGCATCACCTGCAATACCATTATTACTTGGATTGACTAAGTCATTTATTCCACTTGCTGAAACACTAATTCCTGTATAACCGTCATAAGTTTCAGATGGTGAGCCAGCGTTGGTATTATCAAATGCCATTTCATAAACAGTTTCTCCAGCATCCGCTTTCAATAACGTAAACTCATAATCTCCATCTTCTTCAAGGCTCAAAGTGAAGACATCATCAGTGCCATCATTTGCAGTCAGAGTTACCGTTCCGTCAGAAGCCGTCGAAGAGCTATAAGTAACCCCTTCAGGAGCCGTTCCACCTAAAGAGATATTACCCCATTCGTCTGCACCAGATAAGAATCCAGCATTAGTATCAGAGTCTGAATCACCATCAACATTATCAACCGTTAATTTCGTGAAGCTACCTGCTTCTGGTAAATCATCCGTGATGTCAACATACACCGTTTGGGTGACACTATTACCATCACTATCACTCACAACAATATCGACACTTGCTCCATTGTCTTTGAAGTCAGAAGTTACTTCATGATCATAAGCCGCGGTTTGGGTAAAGCTTACTTGCCCATTCGCATCAACAGAGAAACTACCAAAATTTGGATCGGTATGTCCTGCAGCAATTGCATAGCTATAACTACCGGAACCACCACTTGGCACCACAGAAGTAGTAAACACATTGTCTGCTAAATCTGGCGTTACCATGGAAGCATCATCTGCCAAAATATCGCTGGCAGAAGCGCTTAGGCCACTTTCCCCAAGAGTAATGGTTAAAGTCGTGGTTGAGGTATCACCATCAACATCTTTAATGGTGTACACAAATGTATCACTACCTGGAGATGAGTTTGCATCCGCATGGTAATCATAAGAACCATCTGCATAGAGTGTTAAGTCCCCTTTTGCCCCAGCAATGCTTGAACCTACATTTGCATTCACGATAGCTGAACTCGTATCACCCGTTGAATCGGCAACAACGCCTGTAATAGTTGGGATGCCATAACCATCACCACCGCTGGTATCGTTTGCCAACACACCTTGAGCAGCATCAACCTCCAATAAAGCGCCTTCAATAACACTATTACTGTCTAAAGTGGCTTCAGGTGAATCATCTGTGATATCAACATTCACTGTTTGCGTAACACTACGACCATAACTATCACTGACAACAATATCGACACTTGCTCCATTGTCTTTGAAGTCAGAGGTGATTTCGTGATCATAAGCTGCTGTTTGCGTGAAAGTCACTTGTCCATTAGCATCTACCGAGAAGTGTCCGAAACTTGGGTCAATATGAGTTGACGCGATTGCATAGCTATAGCTACCGGAACCGCCGCTTGGCATGACATTTGTCGTAAACACATTGTCGGACGAATCAGGAGTAACCATAGAGACATCGTCTGCCAAAATATCTTCAGCAGATGCTGATAATGGTTCATTTCCATCATCTTCAAATCCAGCCGAAGCACTTGGAACAAGAATATCGCCATTAGTTGAGTTTGAAATATTACCGCTGAAAGCTTCATAACCTTCTGGAAGCTCATCAAATTTTGGCAATAATTCAACCGTTGCTGAATCTGTTCCTGTCAATCGAACAGTCCATCCATTATTCATAAAGTCTTGAATCTCAGAAGGACTTGTTAACCAATTTTCACCGTTGGCATCAACAATTTTGACTTGTTCAATATCTTCAGGCTCTAAACTTTCACCTTGATTTGAACCAAGTGTGAAACGCACTTCACTGTCATCAGAACTTGCATCGACATTTGAACGACTAATGGTAAAGAGCACAACATCAGCTTCGGCAGGTTCTAATGTTGAGGGTTCAGAAGTAGGCGGTTCATAATTAAACTGACCGCCATATTCACCATAAGCGACAGGTTCCCACGCGTGATTATCCGTTGCAGCAATTTCAATACCGATGTTTTGTTCAGGATAGGAGATTGTTAATGACGATACATCCAAATCGCCTTCAGCATCACTCACGGTGTAGTTAATAACTGCATTACCTTCAAATCCACCGGCCGGTGTAAAAGTAATGTTACCGTTAGCATCATAGCCCACACTACCGGAACCAGATTGCAATGTCGCTTCAACCAAAGATAAACCACCATCGGCACCAGAACTATCGTTTCCTAATACATTGTAAGTAATGGTTTGATTGTGATCCGCAGTTGTACTGTCAGCTAGTGCAACTGGTCCATCATCATTAATTTGAATATTCAATGCTGAGGCAGCAACATCTCCATCACTATCGGTCACCTCAACACTAAAGGCTTCAGGGAATTGATCTCCTGCCCCTATCGCACTTGGATCAGTATGAGGTGCGTTATCATTTAATTCATAACTCCAGCTATAACTTCCAGACGCATCCACCGCAACAGATAAATCACCATAGACACCTGAAACAGTTCCTCCAGCAGTCATATCTTGGCCAGCAACAATCAAGCTTGCAACCGTATCACCACCTGTATCAATACCAAAAGTACCCGAAGTCATTGTGCTTCCACCACCAGAACCATCAGGTAAGGCACTCTCGCTGACAACACCCGATGCACCTAAAACAACAGGCTCACTGTCAGGCGCCACAGTTAAAGTTAGAATCGCTTCATCAGGGTCACCTTCTGCATCTTGCATCACATAACTAATAACGACTTCCCCTTCAAAACCGGGTACTGGGGTAAAGCTCACATCACCATTCGCATCATATTCAATCTGGCCAGCATCTGCAGTTTCTAATTCGGCAGAAACCAAAGTTTTGCCACCGTCTGCACCGCTTAAATCATTATCTAAGACATTCACCGTGACACTGCTGTCTTCAGGAACATCGCCAGAATCATTCACGGCAATAGGACCGTCATCATTGATTTGGATGTCTAAACTTGACGTCACACTATCCCCATCACTGTCCTGTAATTCGAACGTAAATGTTTCACCAAGATATTGATCAGCTGAACCAATCGCAGTAGGATCTGTGTGAGGGGCATTTTGATCTAATGTGTACTCCCAAGTGTATGCATTTTCACCACTACGTATAACGGTTAAAACACCATAATCCCCAACAACGCTACCGCCAAAAGTAACATCTTTGCCATCTACCATGACTGCGGAAACGCTGTCATTACCGGTTTCAAATGGTACAGAACCTGAAGTAGTTAAGGTTCCTCCACCCGATCCATTAGGCAAAGCACTTTCATCCACTACCGCAGCAGTTGGAATAATCTCAAAAGTAGGCACACTGTCTGGATCGACCGTTAATAAAACTGTCGCAGTGGAAACATCACCATCAATATCGGTGATGCTATAAAGAAAACTATCTTCACCTTCAAAGCCTGGGTTAGGTTGATAGCTAAAAGAACCATCGGCGTTCACCGTTGCAACCCCACCGGAGGGCTCAGAAACTAAATTCCAAATATTACCGCCATCTTCACTAGGGTCATCATTTAAGGCCAAACTTCCTGAAATCAGAGTATCTTCTGGAACTTGGAAAGCATCATCCACTGCGAGAGGTTGGTCATCTACCAGCGCATCATTAGCAGGTTCTTCAAAAACTGCTTCTGTGTAATTAGCATTGTCGTAGGTAGACGGATCAACCGTTTCAACGACACGCGTCAAGATAGGCACACCGCCTTCTTCAGCGTATTGTTGTCCATCTTGTTCGGTTAAATCACGAATTTCTAGACTCATGGCACCGCCTGCTTCAGCGCCACCACCGGCAGCAGGTGCTTCTACTTGATCAAGCAAATCCCCATCAGGATTATTTAAGTCTGCAAGAATCTCTTCTAAGGACTGATCTTGGATTGCATTCGCCACACTATTTTCTGATTCAAGAATTTCTTCATGCAAAGCTAACACTTGATTCTGTGCAACATCAACGTTCTGACCGTTAACTAATTGAATAACAATGGTTCCGTTTCCAGTCTGAATCTGATCACCTGCATACAAATTATCAGATACATTTACCAATCGAGCATTACCTTCCACATCTCGAACCACCACTTCACCATCTACTTGGATAATACGTGCAATTAAAGTAGCCATGACAACACCTCCTAGCCAGCGCCTATTACTCTTATCTATTATGCTACGCCTATCCCAGAAAAGTAAAATGCACCTAAGTATTAAAGCGTATAAATATAATTTAATAGGGGTTATAAAAATAATTTACCGGCCGGTAAACTTTTTTAAAGGCAATAAAAAACCCTCGGACAACATTGTTATCCGAGGGTTTGTTTAGGCAAGATTAACGTCTAAGCTTATTTAGATTAGATTAGTTATCTTGATGTGGTTGATTAAGGTTTGCTTCCATAATCGCTTGCTCTTCCGCAGAAGGCATACCTGAAGAGTCAGGTGCCGAATTAGAATCAGTATCTGGCGTTGAACCAGAACTTTCTGCTGCTGGTGCAGACTCTTCCTCTTCAGACGCTGGCAATTCAACAGTTTGCTCATCATCGGATAGAACCTCTTCTGCTGCTGGAACCTGTCCCTCATCAGAAGTTTCAGATTCAACAGTAGAATCTTGATGATCAAATGCAGAATAATCAAACTCTTCATCCATCACATCATCACCGAAGAAAATACCTTCAGGCATTTCATCTTCTGATTCACCAGAAGTTTCATCATCAGTTTGTTCAGAAGTCGTTTCTTCAACAATTTCTTCAGACTCTACTGAATCTTCTTCAGGTTCATCATCTGAACTTTCCTCATCTTCTCCAGAAGCTTCGGTTTCAGCGACAACTTCAAGGTCACTATTTTCCTCGGACTCATCCGATTCCATAGATTCATCTGATGTTCCTGACTCATCAGCTTCTGTTTCTGCTTCTTCTACTGCATCCGTTTGCTCAGAATCCTCAGCGTTATCATCCGCTGTTGCAGACCCTTCAGCTGTTGAAGCAGCCGTAGTAGTTTGTTGAGTTGAATCTTCAGAAGCCTCTTCATCCGAAATAGTCTCTTCTGAAACAGTTTCCTCGGTTTCCTCAACTGTATCTCCTGCAATTAGAGCTTCAAGCTCTTCAAGCGACATACCAAAGTCGATTTCATCGAAAGTAATCAATGCATCAGAACCAATGTCGTCCGAATTAAATTCAGCGACTAAGGTATCGCCAGCAAATAGCTGAATCACGTCACCTTCATCATAAGTAAAGGCACTATTTTCCATGACCCCAGACATGCCTGAAGAAGTTTGGTAACTCAAGCCATCAATCGCTTCAATCGCTAAAGTTGCCGTAACGATTGAATCGTCCACATGCGCGTCAAACTCTGTTTGGCCACCGTAGGTTTCCAACATGGTTTTAACATGCGCCATCGCCTCTTCTTCAGTGACATAAGTTTCACCAGCCGCTTGGATCGCTGCTTTCAAGTCTGCTTCCGAAATTGAACGAAGATCAATATTCGAACCGGCAAACTTCGCGTGAACTTCTGGCGTAATCGTAATTGAGTACTCAGGATCCGCAACCTGATCAAGTGACTGTAGGAATACCGCCATGTTTTCAACATATTCGTTATTCAAGTCAGAACGATCTACATTGGCAAGGTCTTGCAAGAACACCTGACCTTCAGCTAAATCATTCGCAGCCGCAGTACCAATGACCACATCTCCGACCATAAAGGTCACCGAGTCTCCTTCAACATAGCTGAAGCTACCATTTGCATCAGTCAAGCCTGACACACCAGAAGTCGTCACATAAGCCAGACCTTCAACAATACCGTCAACGAGTTGAGCTGTCACAGTATTTTCATGACCTGTAGTTGTTTCAGTTGCCGTTACAGAAATGGTAATGGCATCCAATGCAGCTTGAGTGAGCTGTAAAGTCGATGCCAATTTCACATCTGAAGCCGCTACTCCACCGGTTAATTCAACTGTGAAGGTTCCATCACCGTTATCAGTGACTCCAGTTCCTGTCACTGTCACACCGTTTGGCAAGTCACTAACCGTTACATCACTTAAGGTTTCTGAATCTGTATCTGTCAAAGAAGCACTCAAATCTAGCTCGTAACTATAGGTATTCATCGTCTGTGTCACTTCCGCACTAAAGTCAGAGACTCTGAAGTTTCCACTAGTGCTTACAACTTTTACTGCATCAAAGCTTGAGCCAGCTGGAGCAGTGTAGTCATAAGATCCATTCCCATTTAATGTGATAGTATCAACAACAGTCGCTCCATCCAGTATCTGAATATATCCAGAACCATCTGAATCAAAAAATCCATTTTTCTCAAATTTAGAAATCTCCAGTGAAAAACTTAAAGCATCATCACCCAAAGAGTAAGTTTTAGTGCTTGATGACCAACCTAAGTTGGAAGTTGAACTATCACTGACTGTTTGGACAGTTTGCGTTGAACTCACCGACTCTGAGGCAACTAAAGACTCACCATCCAAATTAGGTGCTGACGCAGTGGTATCCAATGCCGTGACATCAATATTCACATTAAAGGAGGCCGTATCGCCATCTGCATCGGAAACATTCACCGAGAAGACTTTCGCCGTTGTTCCTTCTGCAAACTCACCCGATTGTGCACTGTAAGAATATTCACCTGTGACAAAATCAAACATCAATGTGCCTTGACCATCAAGCTCCACCCCTGCCGCAGGGAAGTTGATGCTGGTGTAAGTAGTGCCGTAAACCTCAATACTGTCAATGGTAACTTCGTTGGTACCTGAATAGTTATCTGAAACATCACCACTCACCGACACTGTCGCGGTATTAGTCAATGTTTGAGCCAATTGAGTTTCGTCTGAAACCATAATTGGATCAACACCCTCCTCAACCTGGATGTGCTCAAGATACTCATCCGACACATTTGAACCAATACCGACAACGTGAAGCGTATCTACATTGGATTCGATGAAATCTTTCCAATCCAAAATAGTTGAGTCTTGGTCACTATCTACATCACTAGAGTTTGAATTTGGATTTCCATCTGATAAGAAATAACCAATAGTTTGATCAGCGCCTTTTCCTGTAAAGTCAATCGTTTCTGTTTCATTCACCGCATCTTTATAATCAGTACCACCAGTGTTAATGTTTACAGGTGTTCCTGATGCGGTTAAACCACTTCCATTTAACTCAAGAGAGTTAATGTAAGCAATGGCATCATTTGCAGTCATCCATCCAATGTTATCGGCATTATCACCAAACAATGTCACATTAACTTCTGTAACACCCATAGATTGATACGATTGAATCGTTGAAACCAATGATTCCTGAGCAATCTCAAAACGTGTTTTGTCAGTTCCAGATACATCAGAATCCATCGACCCAGAAACATCAAGGGTAATAATCAAGTTGGTATCAACACCACCAACCGTTAAGCTCACGCCTTCATCTTGTGCAGTAACTTCACCATTTTCTGTTGTTAAGCACAGATTGCCGCTAACACCGTCGCCATCAGAATCCATGACGGTATATGAAATGTTTTCAGTAACATCTGCACTCACGGCATCTTCTGGCATAAATGAATATGAACCATCCTGATTAATCGTAATCTCACCCGCATTTGTATCAAATATCGCAGAAGTTGTTGAACTATCAAACGTTACCGTCTGACCGTTATAAGTCACTGAGTACAATTCTGGGTTTTCAATTCCATCAGCACCAAACGAATCGTTCGTTAAAACATTTCCATCAATGGTGTTTGGAGTTGTCGTAACGGTTGAATCCAGAGAATCAGATAAGTCATCGATATCATCAAGAATAATGACATTGTCATCACTGCCATCATTCGTTGATTGCGTCTCACCTGTTGACCAAGCAATAGGTTCAAGCTCACTAATATCACTGCTGCTCAATCCGTTATAGCCAATTGCATAAGACTCATCAAAACCATTGTTTGTTAAGAAATTAATCCAATCCGTTTCTTCCGATGCAACAATTCCATCTGAACCAGTACCATTATCATCTGTTGGTTCGCCATCAGATACAAACATAGCAATTAGCTTTCCACCACCGGCTGGAGGCGTTGAGAAATTATCTGTAACCGTTTGCAGTGCTGCATCATAATCTGTATACCCTCCATCAGTAAGCGAATCAACCTGAGCCAAAGCAGCATCAAGATCGGTATACCATCCACCGTTAGAACCTGAACTATGGAAAGTCCCACTTGAAGCAAAACTGGTCAAGAATACAGAATGAACTGCACCACTATTAAATAAGTCCGTTAAGCCCGTATGAATAGTATCTAAATCAGAAGAGCTTACACTTCCTGATGTATCAATCATTAGAACCAAATCAGCACCAAGCGTAGAGGATTGCCCACCGCCTGTCTCAACACCAACAACACACTCATCTTGAACGACTGGCATATCATCATCAATTGACAACGTGAATGAGCTATTTCCAGAAATACCTGAAGAGTCTGCAACTTGAACATCAATGGTTAAGTCGATGTTGTTTTCATTCATCGCTGAAGGATGTTGAACCGCCTGTAACAATTCAACTTCATAGCTCACTTGACCGTTAACTGTATCTACAGTTCCTAAGTCAATCGTGAACACATGACTTGATGCATCAGATGCATCTGAACCAGTATAAGCTACCAACTTGCTCGAAGAGGCATCCCAAGTGGTTGAAACAGGCTCTCCGCTTGTGGTCGTTAAACCATTTAAGTTAGCAATTGATAAACTGATTGGGTCAGTTGAAGCCAGTGTATTACCGGCCGGTAATACATAAGAAATTGTGCCAGTTGTAACCTGAGCATCATCACCAACTGCTGAATCAGCGTTACCAGTCGCTAAATCATCTTCATCCACCATCGCATCATTCGAAACAGTAACACCGATGTCATTGTCTTCAATTGAAGTAGTCACGGTTGCACCAGAATATGCAACGTTTTCATAAACACTTTCGTTTGTGAAGCTGTCCACTGTCAACGCAACTGTGAACGTCTCGCCACTGTCGGCCAACGCATCATCGACCGCTGTTGAGCTAAACGCTGTTCCAAGCGCAACCGTTGTTCCACTAACGTTGTAATCCGCATTACTCGTCGTGCCATTATTCGTGAAGCTTACTTCAACATCACCGGCCGGTTGGGTCGCTAGAACATTGCCTTGCGCATCCACCGCTTTGACAACGTAGTACGTGCTGGTTTCACCTTCTTCATGGATCACTGACGCATCCGTCACGATGTTGCCGTCTACATCCGCTGCGAATAACTTCAACGTGAACGCTGTGTCATTGTCTTCCGGTGTCTCTGGATCGTTGTCCGTCTCGTCCGTAATCGTCGTCACAACCGTGTCGTCTGAGTACTCGACGTTTTCGTAATCGGCC